>Ga0233425_10004374_pt1 | contig 23810 bp, 18 predicted proteins | sample Watercolumn_Towu_2_FD_181712 | JGI IMG/M metagenome (GOLD analysis project Ga0233425, IMG submission 181712) | Freshwater microbial communities from Lake Towuti, South Sulawesi, Indonesia - Watercolumn_Towuti2014_140_MG | ecosystem: Environmental > Aquatic > Freshwater > Lake | place... | reverse complement strand
GGCACCATCATTGCCAGCTCAGCTGGAGGTTCTTTGGCAATCACCCGTGGCGCGCGCATCGACTGTGAGGGAACTGCAAGCGACCCCATCATCTTCACATCGAAGGCCGATTACAACACATGGACGTCGACTCATCCGCGCGGCCAATGGCGCGCGGCGTGCAACGAGTGGGGCAATCTTACCATCATGGGTAGGGGTTTCATCGGAAAGTACGGAAACGGTGCCCCTGCTGGCAACACTGCAGCTCCCAGCGCTTCGAACTATGCGCTGATGGAAGGTTTGACGCCAGCCGGCCCAACCGATGAGCGCACTCGTTACGGCGGTGGAAACGACCAGGACGACAGTGGTTCACTCCGCTACACTTCGTTCCGCTACGGCGGACTTGTGGTCGGTCTCACGAATGAGTTGAATGGTTTGTCCCTCGGTGGCGTTGGTCAGGAGACCCAGATTGACCACGTCGAGATCATGAACAATGTCGACGACGGTATCGAACTTTGGGGTGGCAAGGTCGACCTCCGATACTTCTCGATTTGGAACATCGGCGATGACTCGTTCGACGTCGATCACGGTTATCGCGGTCGCTGCCAGTTCGGTCTGATCGTTCAGGGGTACTCGGTAAATGCAGCTGCCGGCTCTGGCGTTTGCGACTCCATGATCGAGATCGATGGTGCGGCGAAGTCTGATGCGCAGCCTGTGAGCACAGTTGCGATGTACAACATGACTCTGATTGGTCAGCCTTTGAGCTTGAAGCGTGCGATCAAGTTCCGTGACAACGCCCGCCTTCAGATCAACAACAGCATCATCATGGATGTGGGCGAAGCCGTCGTGAGAAACGACAACTCGGACAATGAGGCAACGGACGGTCAGACCGGATACGGATACAACGGGACGCTCACCTTCGCTCAGACATGGACAACGGATTTCAATGTGTATTCCCTTGTCAACCCGTTCACGACCAACCCGACCCCAGCCGAGGCATATTCAAGCCTTGATGGCGGCAAGTTGAGTCAGCTTCGCGACACGGTGTTCTACAACAACTTGCACTCGGCTGCATACACCCAGGCTAACACGCTCAATGTATTCGCCTCGGCCAATGACAATGTGATTGCGACACAGTTGCCGATCGCGGGAATCACACGCGGTCCTACTCAGATTCTCACTGGCACGTCGATCCAGCCGGTCATCGGCCTTGATCCTCGCGCGGCGAATGCTGCCTTGGTCGGCGTCTTACCGCCGCCACCGAATGGGTTCTATGTGCCCGTGACTTATCGTGGCGCGTTCGGTCCGAACGATAATTGGCTCTGTGGCTGGACCGCTGCTTCGCAGTACGGTTACACCCAATCGACTGGGTGTGTCTCACCCTGCCCACCTGACCTCGACGCGGACCGCATGGTGGGTGGTAGTGACCTCACCATCATGCTCGGCGCATGGGGCGCTTCAGGTGCCGCCGACCTGAACTTCTCAGGTACGGTTGAGGGTGCAGACCTCACCATTCTGCTCGGTGCTTGGGGGTCCTGCGACTAAGTACCTGTAGCCCAGACGCTTCCTCTTAAGTTTGGCGCTTGGCGGTGGATATCGTTCCCCGCCAAGCGCCTTTCGGCTTCCAATGACGACCGTACACCGACTATCACCACCGATCCCAGTGTTGGTGGCTCTTTGCGTCTGTTTCCTCGTTGGGAACAGTTGTCAAACCAGCCCAAACCCAAATCGGAACATCAACGAAGGCAACCAAGTCGCCGCTGCGCCAACGGGGGTGGATCAGTCGGCGCCGACGCAGCCTCCCCCAGCCGCGCTCACGCCGCTGTTGGATCAAGCGATGGGGGTAGCGTCGTCACCGCCAGGCAAGTCCCACGCACGCGTGAAGTCGCGATTGCAGCGAGATGTGGTGATGACGGCGATCCAATTGAACGCGCTTGATGATGCGCTGAGGTATGCGGATCGGATTGAAGATTGGAGGCGTACCGAGGCGCTCGCGCTTATCGCGCAAGCCTTTGCGAATGCCGGTGATCGAGTTCGCGCTGAGCAGTGCGTGATGCGAGCGATCGACCTCTCGACCGCGATTGAGGGCTCAGCACAAGAGCGAGCGCTGACAGAGATTGCCATCGCCTTCGCTGCGTTGGGGCAAACCGAAAGCGCAAGACGATTTGCTGGGCAGGTACCCCAAGAACTGACAGGTCGCGTGGAGGCGGTGATCGCTTCACAGGTGTCCCTCGAGGATCTGGACCGCCAGTGTGACGCATTCGATCGAGCAATCCAAACGGGCAGTCTGGATGTTGTGCGGTCGGGCGTCAATGGATACCTCGCCGCCATGCAGCGCGCTCGCGGAGATGGTGCTCGCTGTGCTCGCGCGGAACAGGCAGTTCGATCTGCACTACCGAGTTTCCCGGCCGAGATACACATCGAGTTCCTTATTCGACTTTCGGAGGCGTTGCTGGAACAGGGTCGTACGGACGAGGCAATGGCTGAACTTGAACGAGCTCGTGAGTTGAGGGCAACATGTGACTTCCTTCCCGATACCAGCGGCCCGATTGGTCGCGATCTGGCACTTGCCTTCGAGCGATGCGGGGATGGAGTGCGCGCGCGTCAGTTGCTGTTGGAAATGCTCGCTGCATACGAGCGAGATCCGAGCGCGATGGTGGATATTGAGCGAGCTGATTACCTGTGTCCACTCGCGTCGGCGTTCTCACAACTGGGCGATCAGGAGACGGCGAATCGTGTGTGGATCCTCGCGCTCGAGGGTGGCAGCATCAACCCGAACGCGCGTCCGCGCGCTGAGGATTTGTGCATGGTCTTGCTCTCGATTGCTCGCTCGGGAAGTAAGCCGACGGAGGGCATGCGTGCCAAGATGGCGCAGATGGAGGGGGCCTTGCAGCCGCCGTGGTGATGCGCAGGCGATATCTTGTCGCCTTCGTCTTTTCCCTTCTGTTTGTCTGCCGTTCTGTGTTCGGCCAGGCTTCAGTTGGTGGCACTGTGCGTGGAACGGTGACGGACAAGGAGTTTGGCGTGCCCGTGGTGGGCGCCGCGGTCAGCATCCTTGGCACGCGCGCTCGAGTGATTACTTCCGAAACCGGATCATTCACAATCCCGAATGTCAGCACGGGTACTTACACGCTCGTGTTCACCAAAGATGGCTATGTGCGTGAGGTGCGTCCGAATGTCGGCGTCATCAACGGTCAACTGACAGATGTTGATGCAACGATGGCTGGCGAGTTCGAGGACCTTGATGAGGTTGTTGTGCAGGACATCAATGTCGAGCAGCAAGAGGCAGCGCCAATTCAGGTCATTACGCCGCCCGAGATCGTGCCCATCGCCATCGTGCAGCCGATGGAGTTCACGCTCCGGCTCGACAGTCCGCAGTTGCTTGACATCGTCGGTGTGGACACGATCTCGCGTTCTGGCGCCGGAGATGCAGCGGCTGCGCTCTTGCTCGTTCCAGGCGCAACGCTTCAAGAGGGCAAGTACGCCGTTGTACGCGGACTGCCCGATCGTTATGTCAGCGTGTTGCTCGACAGTGTGCGCCTGCCGGTTTCAACGCCGGGGAAGCGAGCCGTGCAACTGGACCAGTTTCCGGCGGCGGTGATCCAGAGCATTCAGATCAGCAAGAGTTTCACCCCCGACCTTCAAGGCGAAGCCTCAGGCGGTGGAGTCAATGTCGTTCTGAAGGACATCCCTGACGAGGGCATCCTTCAGATTCGTGCGCAGTATGGAATCAATTCGCAGGTGAAGAACGGTTCGTTCCTGACTTATCCGGGTGGGCAGCTCGACTTCTGGGGTGGTAATGATGTGCTCCAGACACAGCCCGATCTGATCGGTCAGCCTTGGCCAAACAATCCCACGGGTACCACGACGGGAAACGCGCCGCCCATCTACAAGTGGTCGGTGGCTGCTGGCGATACGTGGCAGGTGGACGACGATCTCAAGGTTGGCGCCTTCGGCAACTTTTTCTACGACGCCGGTGCGTCGTACTTCAACAATGGACAGTTGAATCAGTACATGCAGGCGAGACCCGGAACACCGCTCGTTCCACAGACCTCGCAAGGTGCCGAGCCACTTCCAGGCGATCAATTCATCACCCAGCTCTACGATGTCACTCAGGGAACGCAGTCGGTTCAGTGGGGGGGCATGGGCGCGGTTGGAGTCGAGACGGAACAGCACAAACTGGGTGCGAAGTTCATTTACACCCAATTGTCCGAGAGTCAGGCGGTTCTGCTGATCGATCAAAAAGGCAAGGAGTACTTTTTCCCGAACTACAACGTCAACGATCCCTTCGGCCCCGGGAATGACGGTGTGCAGATCGATGAAGCGCCGTGGCAGAGGCTTGAGACGCTCGACTACTCGCAGGTGATCACCGAAGCATTGATCCTGAACGGCGAACACACGCTTGGGTTTCTCGGTCCAAACGAGAATGAGGAGCTTCCGGAACCAATCGCGCTCGGCGCACCAAAGCTTGACTGGCGATTCGCCTTGAGCAAGGCGAGCGATAATCAACCCGACCAAACTCAGTTCGCAGCGATCTGGAAGCCAGCCAACGGCATCCTTCCGGGCTTCGTAGTCCCAGAGTTGTGGACCATCACCACCGATCTGGTGCCCTTCAGCAGCGCAGGCTGGGTTCAGCACATCAACTATTTCAACGAGGAACAGAGCATTCAGGGCGCGCTGAACATCAAGTTGCCGTTCCTTCAATGGAACGACCGTGAGGGCTACATCAAGACGGGCATGTTCGTCGATTCGCTGTCGCGGCAGTATCGCCAGAACACGTTCTACAACGATGGCCCCTTGGGCACTCCCCAATACTTCGCCCCATGGACCGATCCGTGGAGCCAAGTGTTCCCATCGGAGTACCAACCGATCATTCAGAGCGAGTCGGACATTTCATACAACGGCAGTCAGCTCATCGCTGCGGGGTACGGGATGATTGATCTGCCCTTCAACGAGACGATGAATCTGGTGACAGGCGTGCGCTATGAAACGACGAACATGACGACAACTGTGCTGCCCGACCCGTTCGCGTTATGGCTTCCTCCAGGCGGCGGGAACCCTGGATTCATCATCGATTACCCACCCAGTGAATACAACGCAAAAATCAATCAGGCCAACATTCTGCCTATGGTCGGCGTGAACTGGAACATTCGTGACGACCTTGTGTTGCGTACGGCCTTTGCGCAGACGCTCGCCCGCCCAAACTTCTTTGAACTTGTTCCGGTGCTGCAATACGAGTTTGTCGGTGGCCCGCTCTTCATCGGGAATCCTGCGCTGCAGATGAGTTCGCTCAACAACTACGATATGCGACTCGACTGGACGCCGGAAGAGGAGTGGTTGATCTCGGGTTCCGTGTTTTACAAGCAGATTTACAACCCCATCCAGTATGTCCAGCGATTCGCAGCGAGTTTCAGCTACACAACACCGGTGAACTTCTCATCCGCCACACTCTTCGGTGTGGAGCTCGAAGGTCGGGTGACTGCGGAGCCGCTCTTCGGCGAGGACTTCAAAGGCCTCGCAACGGGTGCAAACTTCACCTACATGAACTCGCAGGTGCAACTGCCTGAGATTGACCAAGCCGCATTCCGTGCCTATGGCGTCGATGTGCCCTCGCTGCCGATGACTGCAACTCCTGACTATCTCTTCAATGTGAACCTCACATACGACTATGACGCGACGGGTACGCAGGTCGGCATTTTCTACAACTACCAAGGCAAGTCGCTTGTTGCCGGCGCATCTACCGATTCGGGGGCTGGTCCACCGCCGGTGCCTGGCGATCTTGTGCCTTCCATCTATCAACTGCCCTACGGAACGCTCAACTTCACCCTTCAACAGCGACTGATCTACGGATTCGCATGCAGCTTTGCCGCAAAGAATCTCACCAACCCAATTCGTGAAACGCAGTTTGAGAGCTTTGATGGACAGACAGCTATCAACTCGTCGTATACCGCAGGCATCGACCTCTCCTTTGGGCTCTCGTGGCAACTGATATTCTGAAGGACTCTTCTATGCAACGAATCGTCTCGCATCTCGCTCTGATCGCACCTGCGCTTGCAGCCATGATTTGTACTTCCATGGCGCGCGCGCAGGCCGAGGCGCAAGCGTCGCCCGCTCCGGATGCTGGGCAGGCGACAGATTCGGCGACCACGAGCGCTGTCGCCGGGCCGTCCGAACCCAAGCCACTGTTGGATGAAAATGGCAATCCGTTTCCACCACCCCGCCCAACAGCCCCTGACTTCAACGCGGAAATCGCCGCATCTCGCTTTGCGGAACTAGCGATGGCGGATGTACTCATGGAACTTGCACTCGCGCAACTGGTCAAGCAGAACGGCGAAACAAAATCCGTGCTCGACTACGCGCACCGCATGGTCACGAACCATACCGCCATCCAACTGCTGCTCGCGAAGGCTGCCGCCGCCAGTGGTGTCACGCTGCCATCCGAACTTACCGAGGACCAAGTGCAAGTTCTGACGCGATTGAGCGCATTTACTGGCGAGGCGCTCGACCGCGAGTACTTATGGGAGGAGTCCATTCGTCAGCCGCGAACTATGGCGATGTACCGCTGGCAGTACGACAACTGCGATGAGGAGAAACTCAAGGTCTTCGTCGTCGGCACAACGCCGATCATTCAGGTGCACACTCGTATCGCTGATGAACTCCACAAGAAGGTGAATGCACAGGAGATTCGCCTCCTTGAACTTCGCGTTGAAGCGGAGCGCAAGGCTGAACAGGAACGCAAGCAAGCCGAGGCGCAAGCCGCTGCGGACGCAGCGGCCAAGAAGAACTCACGCAAGTTCAAAAAGTAGCCCGAAGGCGATAGCTGGCGCCACCGACATCACTTAGTTTGGTGTGTAGGGAAGCGCGGACTTGTGCACGCACAACCGCAACTTTCCATCTGCGCAGCGGCGAAAGACAAAGGTTTTGTCGACCATGATTTCCTTGCCGTCGGGCCCGGTGAGATAGACATTGCCCATGGTGATTGCAAGGTCGCCATGAATCTGGATGCCGTTCTCCGCAGCATTGTTGTCGTACCGAGCACCCTTCCAACCCTTGAGCGCGAAGCCAGTGTCCTCCGGGAAGTTCGGGTTTCCCCCGACGAAATATGCCAAAGCGCCCTCACGCGTTGGTCGAAAGGTGCGAGGCCCCAACGCAAGTGTCGGCTTGAAGAAGACCCGACCTTCTGCGTAGTCGTACGCGTTATCAATCATCGTCGCAGCGACGGCCTTTGCATCTCCGCCGCGCGCATGGGTCTGTGCCACAGCCACCAATCCGTCGCACCACGCCTGTTGGGCAGCGTTCACCTGCTGTTCCGTGATCGCTCCACCATCACCCGCCGATTGTTTCGTGCTGTTCGATCGAGATGCGGTCGTTGTCGCGTGATCATCACGAACAACGGTGGTGTCGCCTCGTCCTGAAAGGCAAGCCCCCGTAGAAAGAACGGGGAGGAGGAGCAAGGATGTGATCAAGACAGCTCTGAATTGCATGTTTAGGACCTCATTGTTCAGTTTTCTTCTCTGGTAAGACTGCTGAGATGGTAGCGATGTCCTCGCGCTCAAGATTTGCATTACCCATCAATTGAGCGGTCTGGTTCGCGGCGGGCAGGAGTCGAGCATTGAAAGATCGCACGGCGGCGTCAAAGGCGTTGTTGGCGCTGTCAAGTCCCTTCTTCATCTTCTCAAAATGTTCCGTGAAGGTTTTGAGTCGCTCGAGCAACACTGTTGCTTGCTCGCCGATGTTGCGGGCATTCTCATTTATCTGATGCTGCGTCCACTGCAGTGCACAGGTCCGCAGCAGAGCAAGAAGCGTTGCCGGAGTCGTAATGATGATCTTGGAACGCAGTGCCCAGTCGAACAGATCTTGATCGGTCTCGAAGGCAGCTATCAGGGCGCTCTCGATGGGGATGTACATGATCGTCATGTCTTCCGCGGTTCCAAAATCGGAACAAAGAGCGCGCCCGTAGTCGCGGCTCACCAACGCACGGACATGGGTCTTGAGAGCTGCCGCGTGAGCGAGGCGGCCTGCAGCACGATCTGCATCAGACTTTGAAGGATCGAGTGCGTCCAAGTAGCCATTCATCGGCACCTTCGAGTCGAGCGCGATGAATCGTTGGCCAGGCAGGCGGATGACGCAGTCGGGTCGTAGCTTATCGCCGTCCTCATTCGTGACTGGTAGCTGGCTGATGTACGAGATGTGCTGCTCCATTCCAGCCATCTCCATCACATTCTTCAGACTGACCTCGCCCCACTGTCCACGCTGACGATTGTCGCGCATCGCACTCGAGAGCGACTGTGCCGCGGCCGACGCACGCTGCTGCAACTCCGCGATCTGCTTCAGTTGCTCGCCGAGTGCCTTGCTGTCACCCTCGCGCTTCTCGGAGAGGTCCTTCACAAGCTGAGCGTTCGCGATCAACTGCTCCTTCAGCGGCAGGAGAGTGGCATCGATTGCCTTTTGGCGGGATTCCAGATCCACTTTCGATAGTTGGTGCTGTCCATCGAACTGGGTTTTCGCGCGCTTGAGCAGTTCCTCTGTTGTGATCTTCAGTACATCAGAACCTGCTGCCTTGAATGTCTCGACCAGCGCCGAACGGGCTTGCTCGAATGACGCAATCTGCTCCTTCAGCATCCGCTCGCGATCAGAGATGCGTTCCTGTAAAGCAAGCCGCTCCTGTTCAGAGCGCGCAAGTCCGCGCATCGCCTCCTCAGCTCGCTCGCGTTCAAACTTCGTTTCCGCCACCGAGTGGTCGAGTTGCTCTCGGAGTGCCGCACCTCGCGCGCTTTCGGCAGCGCTTGATGACTTGAGCCAGGCATAGACCGCGAGCGCACCAACTGCGAGCCCCCCAATACCTCCAAAGAAGAAAGCCCCTGTGTCCATGAGGGGTAATGGTAGGTCAGCCCCCCGTGCGGCAAGCGTCCTCGTCGTCGAGCTCCTCCCAAGAGCGATCGAATGCCCAGGCATAGTTCCGCCATCGTCCGATCGAGGCTCGATTGATGGGGCGACGCACTTGCTCGTGGCTCAGCGTGAGCACAGTGCGAGCATTGTCCTGCGGTGAAATCGTGGCTTCGTGCATCGGCAGCCCAAGCCGCGCCAGCACACGCTCCATGTGTTCCCGTGGCTGAGCGACGAGTGACTCATATTGGATTTGCTCGTGTGCGATTCCCAGAGCATTGAACGCCAGCGGCGCGAGTCGGCGCTCTGCCGCCATCACGCGACGAATCGAATCTAGGGAGGCACTCCATCCAAACGACCTAGGGTTGAAGTTCCCGAGGAAGATGCTGATGGCGTTATCGCGGGCGCAGCGCTGCATTCGGACACAGACCGCGCCCGGCAGGATCGTTGCTACAGCAGGAAGCCAATGCCAGGTGGAGAGCGACTTATCGAAAGTCCAAGTTGTTCCGGCGCGCTGAATCAATGCTGTACCAGCCAAATAACTCTGTCGCATTTCATTCGCTTGGGAACGCGTGACGAGCGGGAGAGAATCTGGCCAGCGACCGATGCTTATCAGTTCCTCACCAAGACGCACGATGCCGTCGTATTCACCGATTCCGCTGATCCCCGGGTGCCGATCGAGCATCTGCTCGAGCAGCGTTGTGCCACTCCGCGGCATTCCCACCACGAGTGCGCTTCCAAGTTGGGGTGGCAGTGCTGGCGCGACCAGTTTCCGTCCGTACTTGACGAGTTGGTCAATCTGCGCCGCTGCATTGGCAAGCAGTCCATCTCCATCAAAGGGTGCTCCGGTGGAAGCGTGCAAGAATGAGGCGAGGTCGAATGCGCGCCGATACTGCTTCTGCGCGTCGAGCATTCGCACCGCGTCAAAGCCTGCGATACGACGAAGCCAAGGCGGTCCATCAGCGCGCGCGACCGAGTCGAGGTGCTCGATTGTGCCTTGAGGATCCCTTCGTGCCATGACGCGCGCTGAGAGAATCTCGGCACGCGGGTCGCGCAGCCACTCTCCACCACCATCCATGAGCTCCTCGAGTTCATCGAAACGATTTGCGCGGTGGAGCACCTCTGCAAGAGCGATGGTCGCTTCAGTCGCGTGAGTGCCGCGCTGGTTGATCAGATTACGAAGGGAGTCGATCGCTTGAGTGCTTCGTCCGAGCCGATGGTCGAGTATCGCCCGAAGCAGTTTGACTTCAGTTCCCTCAGCACCAAGTTGTACGGATCTTTCCAAGGCTTCGTGCGCCTCCCGAAGCCTGCCGAGTCCCAAGGAAGCCTGTGCCCGTGCGAGCCAAGCGCTCGCAACACGGGGCGCTGCGACACTCCATGCGACCGCCAGCGGCAGCGCGGCAGAAAAATCCCGTTTGGCGAGCAGCGAATGCACCTGCTTCGGATCTGGACTGCGCGCCATCATTGAAGCCTAGTCGGGGCTCAATGTGAACATTGTCTTAACGGTTGTTTGACCTAGTTTTGGGGGGCAAAACTGGACATGCCGCTAGACGGAATTATAGTCGGGTCGGTTCGAATCGTTCCCTTCCCTTTTTCCCTACACCCCCTGAATTGCGATGGGTTTTCAGCCACCGAATTGCGTGGATTTGTCTGTCCCTATCGTATTCAACAAGGATCATCACCCATGATTGCAGCAGCACTCGTTGCATTCCAGGCTAGCGGTATTCCAACCGACAGCATCTCTTTTGCCGCCTTGGCCAATCTCGACGCCGGCACGGTCCTGTACTTCACGGACAACGGCTGGACCGGCACGGGCTTCCGTGGCGTAACTAGCACTGATAGCGATGGCAATGAGAATCTGATGAAGTTTACCGTCGGTGCCAACGGGCTCGCCGCCGGCACAATCGTCAGCTCGGTGTCGACCAATGCCAGCTTCGGCACTTGGACCCTCTCCGGCAGCGTGGGTGCGGGCACCTCGCAATACCAGCAGCTCTCGTTATCGGCGTCTGGTGAACAGGTCACGATGTTTACAAGCACCAATAGCACCAACCCGATGTTGAGTGGCTTCAGCCCGATCTGGAACTTCGACAATACGGGCGCGTACGAACCCGCCACCAGCTCCACCACCGGCAGCCTCCCTACTGGCCTGGGCCCCGGCTCGGCCACTCTGCTGACATCTACTGCGAACTACGCGCTGTTCAACTTCGCGGCGTTCACCAGTGGCACCCCCGCAGAATGGGCTGCGCGCATCGCCGACGCCTCAAACTGGACCACGAGCACCGCCACGACCAGCACTGTCGATGGCTCTTTCATAGTGATTCCATCGCCTGGCGCAATCGCCCTCTTGGGCGTTGCCGGTCTTGCCAGCCGTCGCCGTCGCTGAGCGGGTATCCGAAAGTCTCGTACATATCTCGCAGCGCCCCTCGCCTAGGTGGGGGGCGCTGCTGCACTTCTGTTGGATGCAGGGCCCGATCGATGAGCGCCTCCACGGGAGGTACGCCCACTTGAGCTAGGGGAGGGAAGCCCTTACTTTCCTCGCCCTAGTGTTCGTCGCTCAGGCATATCCATTTGCCCAGAAGGCGCGTCTCGCAGTCACTCTTGCATGGGTTGCCGGATATGTGAACCTTGTCTGCATCATCGTGTGCGGGAGGGCCGTGTCGCATGTCACCGGCACTCTAACGGCCCTTGGGAAGGACATCTTCGATCAGGACTGGGAGCCACTCATTCTCACCTGTTGGCTTCTCTGGTGGTTCTTTGCTGGAGCGCTCGCATCGGGGATCTCCATGGCAATTGCGCGCGCCCGAAAGTGGAAGTCGGTCTATGTATGTCCCGTGGCATGCGAGGCGATCGCTCTGCTGGGCTTTGCCATCAGTCTCTCAGCAAGTGGCGCATCGCAGGTGGAGGGCGGTGAGCTTCTCGTGGGGTGGGGGCTCTTCGCCTCAACTCTGTTTGGCTGCTTCGCCATGGGGCTTCAGAATGCCACAGTCTCGCGCATCTCGAGTGGTGTTGTGCGTACAACCCATGTCACTGGCGTGCTGACTGATCTTGGACTTGAGATCGTCAATGTGCTGAGGCCAAGGGCGCCGCGTCGCACAGGCGGTGCTGAGACTCCGCTCGGGCTCACGGTGAATGAACGCGCGTTGCTGCTGTCATTGATTCTGCTGAGCTTCGGACTTGGTGCCGGTCTCGGAGGCATCATGCTCGCGTGGACCTTGCACTTGGTGATGCTGCCGCCGATCGTGTTCCTCATCTGGATCATCTGGCTCGATCAGTCAGCACCGCTCGCGGATCTCATCCGTGAAGACACGATTCCACCTCTGGGGATTGCCTTGCCGGCAGGTATCGGGCTGTTCCGGCTTCGCTGCGACGAAGGGCGCAAGCGGGGTTCACATCGACTGCCCAACATGACACATTGGCTCGAGTCACTTGACCCCGAGATTCGGGTCGCTGTGCTCGACTTTTCGGAGGCGAAGGACATCGAAGTGGCGGGCGCGGAGGAATTGTGCGTCTTGGGGGATCGTCTCTTTCGAGCAGGCCGTGCACTGGTCTTGGCTGGAGTGACCCCAGGACGATTCTCAGCGCTTCATGAAGTCGGCCTTGACCGCGTGCTTCCAGCGGGGAGCCTTGCGCGCGATGTGCCAGAGGCGCTCGCCTTCGCGCGAGACCGATTGAAACCACGGATAGAAGGCACCTGACCGCAGCAAGAAGCGGGCGCGGCGGTCCTCTTTCGAGTTGATGAGGTGCAGCTCTGTTCGTTCGACAATCCGGTCGAAGGAGTTTGGATAGGCTGCATGCGCTCCGTATGCGATGCAAGATGTCTGACGCGTATGGCTTATCTGACAGGAGATTGACGAATGTTCCTCCGAACGATCTTCGATGAAAAGCTTGCGCAGGCGGCGTATCTGATCGGGTGTCAACGGAGCGGCGAGGCGATCGTGATCGATCCGGAGCGAGATGTCGATCAGTACGAGCGGCTGGCTGCGGCGCATGGACTGCGCATTGTTGCTGTTGCTGAGACGCACATTCACGCCGACTTTGTCTCGGGCGGACGCGAACTGGCCGAGCGAGGTGCGAAGATCTTTGTGTCCGATGAGGGCGATGAGGAATGGAAGTATCGCTGGCTCGATCAAAGGCTAGGGGGCGGTCGTTACGAGCATCAGTTGCTCAAAGACGGCGACATCTTTCAAGTGGGCAACATCGAGTTTCGTGCGGTGCACACGCCCGGTCACACCCCAGAGCATCTGTGCTTCATGGTGATAGACCGCGGAGGTGGAGCGGACAAGCCGATGGGTGTTGCCACAGGGGACTTTGTTTTTGTCGGGGATCTTGGTCGTCCTGACCTGCTCGAGTCTGCGGCAGGATTCGCGGGGAAGGCGGATCCATCGGCGCATCGTTTGTACGCAACGGTTCGCAAGTTCATGGAGTGGCCCGACTACTTGCAGGTATGGCCCGCACACGGCGCGGGGAGTGCCTGCGGCAAAGCCCTCGGCGCTGTTCCGACTTCCACCGTTGGTTACGAAAAGTTGTTCAACCCTTCGATCCTCGCCGCGCGCAGCGAGCAGGAGTTTGTCGACTACATCCTTGATTCGCAGCCCGAACCACCGCTGTATTTCGCGCGCATGAAGCGTGACAACAAGATGGGGCCGCGCGTTCTTGGTGGCGTTCCAACGCCACCCCGAGTGACCGCCGCCGACCTGAGCGGTATCGATGGTGCGCGTACCGCAATCATCGATACGCGTCCCTGGCCGGTATTCCGCCGCGGGCATATGCGGGGTGCGCTGCATCTGCCGCTCACCAAGTCGTTCAATACTGATGCGGGTTCGCTCGTCACCGAAGATGAGCCGATGCTGCTCGTGGTCGAGGGAGCGCGCGTCGATGAGGCAGTGCGGGATCTGATTCGAGTAGGGCTCGATCGTTTCGTGGGCTGGTGCGATCCCGACGATCTGGCGGCGGCGCATTCAGCTGGCGGTGCATGGGCTGTCATTCCCGAAGCCTGCGTAGCGGAGGCGCAGGACTTGCTGAAGACCGTTCAGCCGTTTGTGTTGGATGTGCGACGCGCGAGCGAGTTCCAGACAGGCCACATTGCGGGAGCGACCAACATGGCACACACGCGGATGTTGGCGCGACTCTCAGAGATCCCGCGCGATCGTCCGCTCCTTGTGAACTGCCAACTCGGCAGCAGATCGGCACGAGCCTGTTCGTTGCTGGCGCGCCATGGATTTACCTGCACCAATCTCGCTGGGGGAATGAGCGCTTGGTCGAGTGCTCGCGCTGCAATCGAGGTCGTTTGAGTCGCTCGCCTCGCATCGATGTTCTCTCGTTTCAGGGGGTTCAACTTTGATGTGGCTGTGGTTTGGGGCAGCGGCTGTCGGGCTCTCGCTTGGGCTGCTCGGTTCGGGTGGCGCCATTCTGACGGTGCCGATACTGGTGTATGTCGTTGGTCATGGCGAGAAAAGTGCGATCGTTGAGTCATTCGTCATCGTTGGCGCGATCGCACTGCTCGGCATGCTGCGCGCCCTTCGCGCAAATCAGGTGGATGTTCGTAGTGCTGTGCTGCTCGCGCTGCCAGGAATCATCGGTACGAGTATCGGGACGCGCGTTTCCGCCTTTGTTCCAGGGGCGTTGCAGTTGGTGCTGCTTGTACCGCTCATGTGCGTTGCCGCGTTTCTGATGTTTCGTGAGGGTGCAACAACCACGCAGCGGAAGTTGGTTGATCGATCGTCCACTGGGAAGGGAGGCGGCCCGTTGTGGATCATCCTGCTCGAGGGAGCCGCGCTTGGATTTCTCACGGGGCTCCTAGGGGTAGGCGGGGGATTCCTCATCGTTCCAATGTTGGTTCTCGTTCGTGGTCTCCCTATGCACCGTGCGGTTGGCACAAGCTTGGCGGTCATCACCATCAACTCGGCATCCGCGTTTCTGCACTTCGTGATCGTTCGCGGGACCGTACCGGCTGGAACCGATTCCACACCTAGAGTCGCCGAAGCGATCACCATCGATTGGCAGGCGGTCGGCATCTTCGCTTCGATCGGTTGCATCGCAATCATTCTGGGGAACGCACTCGGCGACCGAATCCCGACACGAGCCCTTCGGCGGGTGTTTGCGGTGCTCTTGGTGCTGTTGGCGATCTTTACGCTGATTCGCTCGTTGCCGCACATCTGAAATCCACCCTCGCCTGAAGCACTTCACGAGGGGCAAGGCCGCCGAGGCGGCGAGTTTGCCTGTGGTGTTCGATGCAAAGGCACCAGCGATGAGAACGATGCCGACCTGCATGGGGCGTTTGGAAACGGCGTGACGCGTGAAGTAAATCAGTCGCGGGGGGAGGCAGCGTTTGTCGCAGCTGCACGCAGTTCGATCCGCTCGGCCTGAATGACGAGCAAGCCTTGATCATTTCGCTCCGTCACCAACCCCGTGACTGAAACGGTGACAAGTGGATCGAGACCTTGAACGCCGAGCAGCCCGATTGGTAGCGGCTCGCCTGCTGCGTCAACGACTTCGATTGTGGCGGTGGCTGCCCGCAGCCTCGCCCGCTCCTCGCAGCAGTAGTCCCACGGAGTCGCGCAGTGGTCTGGATCGCCACCGTCTGCACACGAGGGCAGTGCCGGATCGACGAGAGTGAATACAGCTCTTTGTTGAACGAATGGTCGAACACTGCCGCCGATCCGTCCGACCATCGTGACGCGTTCACCAGTTGTCGCATTCTGCTTGACGGCCATGACAGTTGGTCCCTCCGCCGATCCAACCGTCAGGAGGCCCGGTGGGAGCATGGTGGCCGCTTGATTTGGCGGCGATGCGTCAGTGCACCGCATCAGCGCTGTCGCAAGAAGCAGGACACAGAGGGAAAGGGCTCGCAGACCCGTCGGAGTTTGAGAAGCATTCATGGTTTGTCCTCTGATGAGTTGGTGGATGTTTCAATCAGACTTCAGCGCGGGGGGAAGTGGAGTCAACAGGCAGCGAGCGGCAGGTGCAATGACGCCGACGAAACCAACAATGATTCCGGAGCAGATCCCTAGAGCGATGATTTGTTCATCAATCATGATCCCAAAGATGCCCATCGAAAACTGTATCGCGATCCCATCGACAAAGAGAAGTGCAAGCACTACGGCGATGAGCGAGCCGGAGAGCGATGCGATCAGCGACTCTTGCATCATGCTGATCAGCACCGCCGTGCGTCTGAAGCCGAGCACCTGGAGCATCGCCAACTCACGGATGCGTGATGCAAAGGCTGCATACAGCGTGTTGAGTCCGCCAATGAGAGCACCGATGGCGACAAGCCCTGCGCTCGTAAGCACGAGGACCCGAACAGGCAGGTAAAGCGCGCTCTGTGCTGCGTAATAGGCCGGTTCATGGATCGCACTCAGCTCAAGATCGATGCGGCGCTGCGCGAAGGACTCGATATCGGCTGGTGTCGCATCCGACGCAAGACCAAGGGTCACGCCCGAAACAGTTTCCCGCTTGGTCAGGACGATGAGATCGTCAATTGGCATCCACACTTCTCCATCCAACATCGTTCCAGGCGCACGAAAGATGCCAACGATGCCCATGCGTTGCCCGTCCACATGAATGGTGGGTGATGGCGATTCGCCATTGGATGAGTCATCCGCCTCAAGTGCCAGTCCGATGGAGGTTGGATCGAGACCCAAGGAGCGGGCGGCGCTCGCACCGATGATGATCTCGTTCCTGCCGGACTCGGGCGCGCGTCCAGCAACGATGCGCACCTGCGGATGGAGCAGGAACGCCATCGGCGTCATGCCGCGAATCAGTCCTGCGGAGCTGCCGGCATCCGCGTCGGCGATGGGCGATGTTCCTTCAAGAGGTAGCGCGACATGAATCTCGGGGCTCGCCAGTAATCGGCCATCCCACATGCCAACGCCACGCACACTCGCGCCAACAGACTCTGCAACGGAGCGCGGAATCTCGCTGCGCTCAAGACTCTCTTCACTCCCTGCGCCGAGCAGCAGGACATTGCGTTCATGCCCACTGGCCTTCAGCGCCTGATTCATGCCGTTTGCAAAGCCTGCACCGGTCATCAGCAGCAGAGTGACTAACAGCGCACCACCCACCGAGAGAGCGAGCCTTGGAATACTGCGCCCCAGATTGCGCGTCGCATAGTGCATGGGGATGAGTTTCATCGATCGGTCCTCATCTGTCGCGCAGACCCACAACGATTTCACGCCGCGCAGCGGACCACGCAGGCAATACACCTGCCAGCAAGCCGAGTATCGATGCAAGTGCCACGCCAAGCGCCGTTGCGGATGGATTGGGCAATACATCGATCGAAACACCTTCCATCGAGAATGTCAGCTTCGCGATGTGGAGTGTGAACCACGCAATGAGCGCGCCGCCGAGACCGCCGCCAAGACCGAGCAGAAGCGCCTCCAACCCAACGAGCGCACCGATCCACCAATCGGTCCAACCGAGTGTGCGAAGGATGGCGTGATCACGCACATGGGCGCGCACGGCAAGGGCGATGGCGTTTGCAATGAGCGCGAAGACCGCTGCCAGACTCGCCCAGCCAACGATGGTCGCAAACTCAACGATGTGTAGCACATCACGAGCCGCACTTGCGATGAATGCACTTTCGGGCTTTGTGGATGTGGGGAACTGATCGGCCGCGAAGCGGGCATCGATCGCTGCTGCAACGCTCTGAACCTGTGAGGGGCTATCAACCTCGACCTCGAACTGCGTCACAATGCCACCCGTTCCGCCACGCTGTGCGGTCTCTTGGAGGAATCCAAGGTGTGCGTAGGCACAGTTGCGGTCCTGCGGATCGCTGCTCTCAAAGGTGCCTGCAACCCATGCGCGGACACCCGCTGCATCGAAGAGGTCGCCCGCTCGCAGTTTGCGGCGGTCGGCAAGTCCTGATCCCACCACAACCGCATCGCTGCGCGAACGCCAATCAGCAAGGCTGCCACTCGTCCACTTCACGACCTTCAATCGATCCGTCAGAGCCTGCTCGTCGGGGAAGCCGCGAAAGGTCACAACATCGAGCGATGCCCGGCAGTTGTTCACGATGATCTTCACGGGAACAGCTGAGCGCACCCCTTCGATGCTCTCGATCGAGCGCTCATAGGACTGCGGAAGCTGGCTCGCAAATGGGCAGTATCGATTCAGTCGATAGACGATGAGCCGTGTTTGACCTGCACCAGCCTGCGTTGCACGATGTACGCCATCACGCATGCTTTCGACGAAGGTGAAGAGAAAGGTTGCAACAATGATGCCCGCGAGTGTGAGCCCGGTCCGCAGAGGACGGCGCACCATGCCGCGCCATGTGAACGAGAATGCCGCGTGGAATGCCTTCATGAGTGCATCGTCTCCTGAGTTGCGTCAACAATCTGCCCCTTCTCGAGTCGCACAGTTCGATGCGCGTGCGCTGCTGTGGCAGGATCATGCGTCACCATGACGATTGTCTGTCCGCGTTCACGGTTCAATCGTGCCATCAAGCCCATCACCTGCGCCGCATTGGCTCGGTCGAGGTCACCGGTCGGCTCATCGGCAAGCAGAACGCTCGGACGAGTGACGATCGCACGCGCGATCGCGACGCGCTGCTCTTGACCGCCCGACAACTGCCGCGGCGCGTGGGAGTGACGGTCGGTCAGTCCGACCAAGTCAAGCGCTTCGCTGACACGCGCGTGCCGCTCTCGCGAGCTGATGGAGTGAAGCAACAACGGGAGTTCGACATTTTCATATGCAGTCAAGACTGGCACAAGGTTGTACAGCTGGAAGATGTAGCCAACGAATTGACTGCGCCAGGCCGCAAGCGCGCCTCGCGACAGGCGCGCGATGTCGATGCCATCCACGCGTATCGAACCCGATGTTGGTCGGTCGATGCCGGCAATCAGGTTGAGGAGCGTTGTCTTGCCGCTCCCCGATGGTCCCATGAGTGCGACAAAGCTCCCTGCAGCGATGTCGAGGTCCACATCGAGCAGTGTGCGAATGATGTCGGGGCCGCGTTGATAGTCGCGGCAGATTTGTCGGCATTCAATGGATGCCATCTGCGCCTCCAGTTGTCTGATCGCCCCACGACTCGCGTGCGATAACGCGACTGCCTGCGGGCGGAGCTGTGCTTGGATTGTTCACAACGCGATCACCTGCGCGGAGACCGCGACCAACCTCCGTCCAGCCTGCATCCTCCGCACCGACCTCAACGGTGCGTGCTTCGAGACGCGCGCTGCCGCGCGTCGAGGTGAGCACAACGAGAACCTGAGCGCGATCTGCGCGGCGGTCGATGCAACCGCTTGGAACCCAGAGAGACACCTTCTCGTCACTACCGGATGTCCCCACATCCGAACTCTGCTGCGGGAAAATCCGCACGCGTGTCAACATGTCCGGTTTCAATGCTGAGGGTGGATCGATGATTCGGACCTTTGCCTGCACCGTGTTCTTCGCGATGTCCGCCTGATGCACGATGCGGATGACCTCGCCGGCGAGCGTCGTGTTGGGTATGACATCCGCGGTGATCTCTGCGCGATTGCCAACGGCAACGCGCCCTGCGTCTGCGAGCGGAATGTCCGCGCGGATCTGAAGTTGGGTGGGGTCGTACAACTCAAAGAGCGGCTTCGCATCCTGCGTGTCCGAAACCGCCATGCCCGGTAGAGCCGTTCGCACCATCACAACACCATCGATGGGCGCGCGAACTTTCGTCCGCTCAAGGGCGAGGACTCGCTGTGCGGTATCGGCCTTCCGCACAGAGACGGCAGCTCGCAGTGCCTCAGCGCGCAAAGCCAATCGGCTCACTTCGCCAGCACTCGCCGCGCCGGCCGCAACCATCTTCGACTTGCGCTCGAGCTCGTCCTCGGTCTCACGCAGTGTGGCGATGGCCGCCTCCTCTTCCGCCTTTGCTCGACGAACATCAATCTGTTGCTGATCATCCACCAGTTCCGCTAACACATCGGCGGCATGCACGCGTGCACCCTCGAGTGCGTGAACGGTTCGCACAATTCCTGCGGTGAGCGACGGCACAAAGGCGGGGAACGGCGATGGTTCGATCCAGCCCGGCGCCTGTACTGCCGGGCCCTCGCGCGTGGCTTTGCCTGCGCTGACTGCGGCATCAGACGCTGCGATGCTGCGTGTTCGCGCCGCGACGGGTACGACATCGACAATGATGGGGGGCAGGAGTGAATCCCACACAGTCCACAGCAGAGTGGTGACTGCAACCACAACAATGCTCAGTGGAATTGCAGCGCGTGTGAGCCACCGCGAAGGCGGTCGTGGAATGGCGTTACTCATTCGATCTCCTCGAGTGCAGTGAAGTCAAGGTTCATGCTTGTGGATGATGGCGACATCGATCCACTTTGTGTCGGCGTCAACATGCCCCCACCCATGATGGGGAGCCGCCCACCTGCAAGCGCGCGTTCGAATGCGAGCGTAGACAACGCACGACTCCGCTCAGCCTGCAACAACTGAAACAAGATGTGGTTCTCCTGGTGTTCGGCGCGCCAGAGATCGACGGGAGCACTCTCGCCCGCCTCGACGGCCGATGCAAGCAGTGATCTCAGCCCTGTATATGCAGCAAGCGTCTGATCGCGAAGTATGGCCGAATGATGTTCTGCAGCGACCACCTCCATCGCGGCTCGGCGCACATCGATGAGGGCCCGCTGTCGAATGCGATCAGCATCAATGCGGGCAATGTCTGCATCGGCCTCCGCCGCACTCACGAGGAAACGGCTGTCATTGAAGAGCGGAATGCGAGATTCCAACATGAACATTGCCGCACTGTCGTTTTCCATATCGCGCTCGTACCCGCCACCGAGCATGAGCGTCGGCAGTCGACCGGTCGCAGCGAGTTGCGCGCGCGCATCGGCGCCATCGGCTCGGGCTTGGGCAGCGCGCACATCAAAGCGACGCGCGTCGACAAGACGCGTGAGTTCTGCATCGTCATCTGGTCGTGGCGGGAGCGTCAGCTTGCACTCTGTAACGGCTGATGCAGTGTCCGCGGCCGCTGGGTGCCAGTTCAGATGGTGATCGCCTCGACCGATCGCCTCCAGAAGTCGAGTCATACTCTCAACACGCGCCACTTCAGCCGTCAGAACTCTGTTCGATGCCTCGGCGGCGTTCATCCGAGCACGAAGTACCGCTTTGCGTGTCGACTGACCCGTTGCGAGTGCTGCCTCCTCAGCCTTGAGCACACGCAGCGCCACTTGCTCATCGCGGCTCGCGAGCCTCGCCTGCTCGCTGACAGATACCGCATCGATGTAAGCAGCCCGCGTTTCCACCACAGTCGCCATCACCATGGTCGCTGACTCCAGGAGCACAGATCGGAGTTGCGCATCCGCTTCGCCGACGATCGCATCGCGTTTCCAAATCCAGTCAATCTGCCCGGCAATCATGGCGAGCACTGGGACAACGCCCATGTTCAGCGGAGCCCCCAAAGCTGCGCTGAGTGTCGGATTCGGCGGCAGCTGAGCATCACGGAAAAGGGCCGCCCGTCGGTCCGCCTCGGTGAGTGTCCTGCGAAGCATTCGGTTTTCGCTGAGCGCGCAGCGCACGGCTAGATCCGCCGAGAGGGGCGTGACGCCGTCCCACACATCGGTTGGTGCGCGGTCGGTGGTTGCGAGTGCGGTGTTCAGTTGCTCCTCGGGCACGGGAACGCGTGCCGCGAGTTCGGGCGCAACGTCTTGGAGCGTGGAGGGCGGAACCTGCGCGCAACCATCGAGCGCGGCGAGCAGCGCAGAAGCAATGAGATAGCGGTAAAGCCGATGGGAAACAGATTGTCTATTCATTGTGATCTCCAAAAGCGATGTCATGCGAAAGCGCCACGGCACACGCCGTGGACAACTCGATGCATGAATCGTTTCAGATCACAAGGACAGCGTGCAGCGCGAGCGCATCGCGGCCGCTTGGTCGCGGAGGCGGACCACTGTGCAGGCGAGGCGCGGTTGCGTGCAGCCAAGGTTCCAGGATTGAAAAGGCGCAGATCGACGGCAGGTCGAACGCGGCTGCAAGAGAGTGAACATCTTTCCAAGCAGGACCAGCCACATGCGCGGCGACCCGCTTGCAGCATTCTCCGTCACAACCGCGGTGAGACCCCGACTTGTTCTTCGTACCGCAACACGATCCGATGTCCTGCGCAACATCCTCCTCGGCTTGGCAGCACGATTCGACGCAGCACTCGCCATTCCCACGCAATGCAGTGGTCAGTGCATCCGCGAGCGCGGCGATCTGACAGCAGCAAAGCGGAATAGTTCCGGCGAGATAGATCGAAAGAAGCTGGTGAACAAGCAACCGCACGATATGGAAGGTACTCCGAGTTCAGAGGACTTCAACCGGCTCGGTGAGACAATGCATAAATCTCTTGCGAGTCGATACACACCAGAACAAGCATTATTATCCGCCGAATGCGCTGCCTAAGGCGATCGCGCACATCGACAAGACGCCGGTTTCGAGCGCTTGGTCGTTGAAATCGAACTTCGGCGAGTGCAGGGGATGGAGCGGCGCATCGGCCACTTTCGTGCCGAGCACAAAGAAACAAGCCGGCACGCGCTGTCCGTAATAACTGAAGTCCTCGGCGCCCATGACAGGGGCGGGGAACTCCTCAACGCGTTCGCGGCCGTGCACGGTCGTCAATTGCTCTCGCACGGAAGCGGTCAGCGACGGATCGTTCTGCGTGACGGGATATCCCTCGGCGAACGAGACATCCGCGGTGCACCCATGGGCCTGCGCAGTGAGCTTGGCAACATCGCTGATGCGCACCTTCAGTGCATCTCGCATCGAAGGTGTGAGTGCGCGCATCGTTCCCACAAGATCAACGCGAGCCGGAAGCACATTGCCAATGTCCCCGCCGCGAATGACACAGATGCTCACCACTGCCGCGTCAAGCGGATCGACTGTGCGCGACACAATCTGCTGCAGCGCAATGACCACTGCGCTCGCAGCGAGCACGCTGTCGCGTCCTGTGTGCGGAAGTGCCGCGTGCGATCCGGTCCCATGAATGGCGATGCGAATCTCATCGGCACTCGCCATGATCGCGCCCGCGCGAAGTGCCACATGGCCAATCGGCAGCCAGGGCCAGCAGTGAAGACCAACGATGCGGTCGACCTTCGGTCCGATCAGCGTTCCATCAAGAACGCCATCAGCAACCATTCGACGACCGCCGCCGCCGCGCTCCTCAGCTGGCTGAAAGACGAGTGCAACCGGATGCGGCAGGGGAGTTTCGTGCGCAAGTCGCGCAAGCACTCGCGCGGCGCCAACAAGGATGGTGGTGTGACCGTCATGACCGCACGCATGCATCATGCCGCGCGTCGTGCTCGCCCACGGAGCGCCCGTCTCTTCTTGGATGGGAAGCGCATCCATATCCGCGCGCAGCGCCACAGCATGAGTGGCGCGGCCCGGCAGCGATCCGAGTATGCCAGTTCCGCCAGCGAGCCCGCCTCGAAAAGGAATGCCGGCGGTCGCGAGTTCGCGCTCAATCACCGCGCTCGTTCTGACTTCGGAGTATCCGATCTCTGGGTGAGCGTGCAGATCGCGGCGCAGCGAAATGAGCGACGGCAACTCCTGCGCCACGAGTGCTTGCAGCCGTGCGCTCCACTCCATGCCTCAAATGGTAGTGCAACATTGTTGCCGCTCCAGCGCGCCGGCCGTCAGCCGCGCTGTGCTGCAAGAGATGTTTGGAGCCTTGTTTGCTCAATGAAACGGCCCGCCGGAAGCGGGCAATTTTCTTTCCCGGCTGCGCTGCATCATCCGAGGCCTTGCTTCGGACGAAGCCCGTATGGTCGAGTCGGAGAGGTTCTACATCTGCGAGTCATTCGCCTCGGAGGTTGATTCGCCGCCACTGTGTCGGACAGGTCTGGGAGTCCCTGCGATGGTCGGAGGGGCGGCGGTCGGGGGGGGGCGCCGCAGCGGCAAGGCTCAAGGCGCTCGTGATTCGTCCTCGGGGGGCTCGTGCCCATCCAGAAAGCGTGAGCGCACCTTTGATGTCGGCACCAAGCAGGCACTTTGTTTGCCGAACC
>Ga0233425_10004373_pt1 | contig 23816 bp, 20 predicted proteins | sample Watercolumn_Towu_2_FD_181712 | JGI IMG/M metagenome (GOLD analysis project Ga0233425, IMG submission 181712) | Freshwater microbial communities from Lake Towuti, South Sulawesi, Indonesia - Watercolumn_Towuti2014_140_MG | ecosystem: Environmental > Aquatic > Freshwater > Lake | place... | reverse complement strand
AGTGGGAACCATAAGCCATCCCTTTGTTTTTACTTGCGTTGGCATCTCGTGATGAGAGATCGTGGGCCTGATATCAGGGATCCAGGTAACATATTGTTCGTTAATGGAAAATCGGATAGCGCAAATTAGCCCTGTCAGCCTCGCCGGCCACACAATCGCCCGAAAGAGCAAAAGCCAGAACACGTCGCACCAAGGCAGGCCGCACGAACGCCATCCGGTCCATCTCTTCGATCCAATGGCGGATCGCTTCGCGGATCCGCCGTACGGTCGTACAATAACGTGTACATATACCAAGCCAGCGTTGTCATCGATGGACGCTATTACCTACACCGACGCTCGCGCGAATCTGGCCAGCACGATGGATCGGGTTTGCGACGATCACGAGCCCGTCATCATCACCCGTAACGGCGAGCAGGCCGTCGTGATGATTTCACTGGAGGACTTCAACGGGCTGGAAGAAACCGCCTACCTGCTCCGCAGTCCTGCAAACGCTCGCCGGCTGCTAGAATCGATCGTGGAATTCGAACGCGGCCAGGGTACGGAACGGGAACTGATTGAGTGGGGCTGGTCTTTTCCGAGCATGCATGGGAAGACTACCTGCATTGGCAACAACAGGATCGCAAGACGCTGACACGCATCAACCTGCTGATCAAGGAAATCATACGCGATCCCTTCGGCGGCAAGGGAAAGCCCGAACCCCTGAAACATGCGCTTTCCGGATACTGGTCACGCCGCATTACCGACGAACACCGTATGGTCTACAAGGTGGAAGACGGCGCGCTGCACATCGCCCAGCTCCGCTACCACTACGGCTGATCCAGCCGCATCGTCATGATCGGCACGGGTCCGCCGTTACCCTCTCCATTCTTCCGGACAGCCATCGCGCGTTGGCAAAAGCGCTGGTCCTGCGGGCAAACAACAGACCAATTACCTAGTCCTATCGGGAAGCACCTGAATGGATGGTTCCCATCGTCGAAATGCTCCGCAACGGCAGTCAACCGTAGGTTGGGCATGAGCGAAGCGTTGCCCAACATATCCCTTCCCCGGCCCCACCACATTCATTCCCCGTAATCCCCAGCCTCCTCGGCGATACCCACAACCCAACCGTCGGGCAGCAATCCCAGGCGCAGATAGCGGTGCACGGAGGAATAGGGCCAATCGGCCGGATACGGGGCCAGCCCGTGTTTCACCGGGTTGTAGTGGATGTAATCCACGTGCCGTTCGAAGTCCCGGTCGTCGCGGATTTGGTGTTCCCAATAGCGCCGTCGCCAGATGCAATGCTCCCGTTTACGGCGGCGCGCGTCGGACGGCGGGATTTTCAGGTGGGCCGGGCAATGGCGGGTGAAGTGGGTTTTGATGAGATTCCAGCGCAGCGGATAATCCATATCCCCCGGCGGCAACGTCCAGATGCAGTGCAAATGGTCCGGCAGCACAAAGGCATCGATGTCGAACGGATGGCGTTGTTTGACGAATCGAAACGCCACCCGCAGCAAGGCGGCGTTATCGGCATCGCACAAAAATCGCCGCCGCCGGTAAGTCACCACCGTAAAGAAATACGTCGCCCCCGGCGTTTTCGCCCGCCGATACCGCATCCCGCCTCCCCTTTATTCAGAGACATGAAGCCCCCAACCATCGGTCGGACAATTGGTTGGGCAATTCGTAGGTTGGGCAAAAGCCCAGCGTTGCCCAACAAACCCAACCCAATAACCCCAAAACATCGCACCATAAAACTAGCCGTCAATACCAATTGGTTTGGCGTCAGTCGAAGCCGAATCATTCCAGAACATTCGACGTCATTTCGATTCATGACCGCATAATGTTGGGCACGAAGAGATGTGCCCAACCTACGGGACTGCCGATGCGCCCACCGTTCTGCCGTCCAGGAAGAGCGGCGTCAGGATTTCTGCAGTCCATGATAGGTTGGGCAATAGCGAAGCGTTGCCCGAAAACCACCACCAAGATTGGCCACCGCCTGGCCAGATGGCAAAATCCATCACCCGCCGGAAATCCCGGAACGCGACCTTTGCCGGGGATATCGTCTTGTTCGCCGGGTTTCCGAAGGCATGATGTCGGGCACGACGAGACGTGCCCAACGGCTACGGGAAAGGCCCATCTGGCGGATAATGCGCCTCCATGATCGTCCTCGCCACCCTGAATGCCCGCTACTCCCATTCCGCCCTGGGGCTGCGCTATCTGCTGGCCAACATGGGGGAACTGGCGGAGCGGACCGAGATCGCCGAATTCCTCATCTCCGACCCGCCGGAAGACATCGTCGAGCGGCTGCTGGCCCGCCGCCCCGCCATCGTCGGCCTGGGGGTCTACATCTGGAACGCAGAGTCCTCGCTGAAGGTGGCGGCGCTGCTGAAACGGCTGCAACCAGATCTGATCCTGGTGGTGGGCGGGCCCGAGGTGAGCCACGAGCAGGACGACCAGACCATCACCGCGCTGGCCGACCACGTGATCGCCGGCCCCGCCGATCTGGCCTTCGCCGAGCTGTGCCGGGCTCTGCTGAGAGGGGAAACTCCTCCCCATCTGATTCGCGCCGAATCACTGCCGCTGGCGCGGCTGGCCCTGCCTTACCAACAGTACACCGAGCATGACATCGGTCACCGCGTGCTGTACGTGGAGGCCTCCCGCGGCTGCCCCTTCACCTGCGAGTTCTGCCTGTCGGCCCTCGACCGGACCGCCAAGCCCTTCCCGCTGGAGCGCTTCCTCGAGGAGATGCAGGCCTTGTACCGGCGCGGCGCGCGCCGCTTCAAGTTCGTCGACCGCACCTTCAATCTCCGTCACCGGACCAGCCTGGCGATTCTGGAATTCTTTCTGGAACGGCTAGATGAAGGCCTGTTCCTGCATTTCGAGATGATCCCCGACCACCTCCCGCAAGGCCTCCGGGAGGCGATCCCGCGCTTCCCGCCCGGCAGCCTGCAGCTGGAGATCGGCATCCAAACCTTCGACTCGCAGGTGCAGGCCCGCATCGGCCGGCGTCAGGACCATGCCGCGACCGAAGCCAACCTGCGCTGGCTGCGCCACCACAGCCACGCACATCTCCACACCGACCTGATCCTGGGACTGCCGGGCGAGGACCTGGCCGGTTTCGGCCGCTCCTTCGACCGCTTGGTAGCACTCGACCCCCACGAGATCCAGGTGGGCATCCTCAAGCGCCTCCGCGGCACCACCATCGCCCGCCACTGCGAGGAATTCGCCATGCGCTACAATCCGGCCCCGCCTTACAACGTGCTCTGCACCGACCGCCTCGGTTTCGACGAAGTGCAGCGCATGGGCCGGTTCGCCCGCTACTGGGACTTGGTGGGCAACTCCGGACGCTTCGTCCGCAGCCGCAGGCTGCTGCTGGGGGATGCTCCCTTCGCCCGCTTCCTGGCGTTCAGCGACTGGCTCTACGCCATGCTCGGCCGCACCCACCAGATCGCCGCCGACCGCCTCTACGACCTGGTCCACCGCTGGCTGCTCGAGCAGGACACGCCGCCGCAACAGGCCGCCGCCGCCCTCGCCCTGGACTTCCGCGACAGCGGCCTGCGCAGCATCCCCGGTTTCCTCCAACCCACGCACCAGCCCCGCCCCGGCCGGCTTGAGCCGGGAACCGGCATCCCCGCCCGGCAGCGCCGGCATGTGAAAGCAGGCGGCGGACCGGGCCACTCCCAATGGTGCCGGAGCGAAGAATCGCGCTGCAAGCGAACGCCTGCGGAATCCTTTCAACGCAGTGAGGTAAGCCCCTCTCCCTGCGGAGAGCGGAGCGAGGGGGGCGAAGCCGGTTAATGGGGTGAGGGCCAAGCGGTCAGTATTCGCGGAAACTCCGTTGAAACAAGTGGGCGTTTTGGCCCTCACCCTAGCCCTCTCCCGCAGGGAGCGGGAACCAGGCCGCCTTGACTGAACGGCATTGCCTTTCCCGGTAAGCTTGCCTTGCGCCTTTCCAAGGGCTCGGGATAGGATGGCGACATGGAGATGACCCGTAAGGAATCCTCATCGGAAACCCGCCGTTCGAGCGGGCCTTGCTTTCCAGGCAGGCGCCCTCGGCCTGTCGCCGGCCCGCCAGAAACGGCGCCGGGACAAGACCATCAACCTAGGAGCTTGTCGGACTTAGCCGAACGAGGCGCTCGTACGCGAATAATCGGTGCTTCATCGACATCGAATGGCCCCAGAATTCACGTAGAAACGCCGATATGGAGCAAGATGTGCTCATCCCCGCACTTTTTTCGGAAAGTCCGACAGACTCCTAGCGCAGGAGAAAACCATGAAGAAATATGGCGCGGAATTCCTCGGTACTTTCTGGCTGGTCCTCGGCGGCTGCGGGAGCGCGGTATTGGCCGCTGCCTTCCCGAACGTCGGGATCGGCCTGCTGGGCGTTTCCCTGGCTTTCGGCCTGACCGTCCTGACCATGGCCTACGCCATCGGACACATCTCCGGATGCCACCTGAATCCGGCAGTCTCGCTGGGCTTGTGGGCAGGCGGACGGTTTCCGGCAAAGGAACTGCTGCCTTACGTCGTTGCGCAAGTCCTGGGGGGGCTGGCGGCGGCCGCAATCCTGTATCTCATCGCCAGCGGCAAGGCCGGCTTCGAGCTGTCGGCCGGCTTTGCCTCGAACGGCTACGGCGACCATTCGCCGGGAGGCTATGGCCTGCTCTCCGCCTTCCTTACCGAACTGGTCATGACCATGATGTTTCTGTTGGTCATCCTCGGTGCCACCGACCAGCGGGCGCCGCCGGGATTGGCTCCCATCGCCATCGGGCTGTGCCTCACCCTCATCCACCTGGTCAGCATCCCGGTCACCAACACCTCGGTGAATCCGGCGCGCAGCACCGCCGTCGCCGTATTCGTGGGAGACTGGGCAGTGGCGCAGCTGTGGCTGTTCTGGCTGGCGCCCATCCTCGGCGGCATGCTCGGCGCGGCGATTTATCGCTTTCTCGGCGCGGAAGAGGGTTAACCCGGTTCACGGCGTCTGCATTTCCCCTTCAGAAGTTGCGGTACAGGGAAGTACCGCCGTCTCGGCGGTCATATCGACGCTCCAGCCCGAACCAGGGTCGCTGTAGGACCCTCTCGCAGTCGGTGGGCGCCTGGCTCAACAGATCGCACCGGGAGGCCTCGACGCCATCCGGGGGCTGCGACTGCGGTCCGCACGGGCAGCGTGCTCCCGCAGCAGGCGGGCTCTGGCTTCCAGTCACAGTGGGTTCAAGAGCGGACGGGATTTCGGTCGTCGTCTGATCGCCCGTGGTCCGCAGCGTTCGGATCGGTCCCCCACCGCCTGGCCGGCCAGTCGCGCCAGGACGACGCCCAAAATGCGTAGCAAGACGGAACGTCCGCTTTAGTATTGCGAGCGGATCCGACGCACTAGTGCTCGCGGGTTCCCCCGACGAGTCGCTCAGGTAGGCCAGTGCGTACTGGTTGGTCGGAGCAGTCCCCTTATGGAGCCGCCCCAAGACCCTGATAAACTGGAGGCCGTCACAGGCGCCGAACCCAGGAGCAGTGCGTGATCTCCTATGACCCGAAGTCCTGGTGGGGACTCATCTTCAAATTCCACAAGAGCGACACCTTTCGCCGACTGCTGCCGGCGATGGTCACCGTCGCCCTGTTCACCGAGGCCGTCGCCTACGTGAACGGCGAACTGTGGCCCGGTCACCTGCGCGCGACGACGATGGTGCATTCCCTGCTGGGATTCGTGATCTCGCTGCTCCTGGTGTTCCGCACCAACACTGCCTATGAGCGCTGGTGGGAAGGGCGCCGGCTGTGGGGAAGCCTGGTCAACAACTCCCGCAATCTGGCCCTCAAGCTCGCTGCCACCCTGCCGGCCGAGCATCCGGCCCGCCGCCGCATCGCCTTTGCCCTGTCGGAATACGCGATTGCCCTGAAGGACCACTTGCGCGACGCACCACCGCGGCCGGCACCGATCCGCCATGGTCCCAACGCGGTGGCCGCCGGCCTGTTCGCCGAGATCGAGGCGCTGCGGCGGAGCGGCGATCTCGCCCTCGAGCATCTCTTCAACTGCAACGGCGAACTCACCGCCCTCACCGACATCTGCGGCTCCTGCGAACGCATCAAGAAGACGCCGATCCCCTATTCCTACAGCCTGTTCATCAAGAAATTCATCTTCGTCTACATCGTCAGCATGCCCTTCACCTTCGTCCCGGACTTCGGCTACTGGACGGCGCTGTTGAGCTGCTTCATGTTCTATGTGCTGGGCAGCCTGGAAATCATCGCCGAGGAAGTGGAAAATCCCTTCGGCACCGACGCCAACGACTTGCCCACGGATGAACTGGCGCGATCCATCACCGCCAACGTCGCCGAGATACTGGGCGTCGGCGGCGTCCGCCAATCCGGCTGACGGCGAGTCCCGGGCCGGCTTCCCATGGCGCCGGCCATTCGCCCCGATTGGTTTCCGACCCTGCAGACCCACGACCCATGAAGATCATCCGCTACCTCGACCGGGAGGGAATCCAAGGCCACGCCGCCCAGCAAGCGGACGGGACGGCGCTGGCGCTCGAAGGCAGCCTGTTCGGCGACTTTCGGGTGACCGAGCGCAAGGTGCAGGTCGCGCAGGTGCTGGCACCGGTCGAACCCGCGGCGATCCTGGGCATCGGCCTCAACTACCGGCATCACGCCGAAGAGACCCGCTCACCGATTCCCGAACACCCCATCCTGTTCATGAAGCTGCCGAACTCGGTGCAGCACCCCGGCCAGCCCATCCTGCTACCGACCCACCTGAAGAGCGACAAGGTGGACTACGAGTGCGAACTGGCGGTGGTGATCGGCAAGGCGGCGAAAAACGTCGGCCGGGAAACCGCGCTCGATTACGTGCTCGGCTACACTTGCGCCAACGACGTCAGCGCCCGCGACTGGCAGAAATCCGCCGGCGGCGGCCAGTGGTGCCGCGGCAAGACCTTCGACACCTTCTGCCCGCTGGGACCGGTCCTGGTGACGGCAGACGAGATTCCCAACCCCAATGACCTCGCCATCAAGACCATCCTCAACGGCGAGACCATGCAGGACTGGAACACCCGCGACATGATCTTCGACGTGCCGGCCCTGATCGAATTCCTCAGCGGCAGCACCACCCTGATGCCCGGCACCGTCATCCTCACCGGCACCCCCCACGGCGTCGGCATGGCGCGCGATCCGCGGGTCTGGCTGCAGGACGGGGATACGGTGACGATCGAGATCGAGAAGATCGGAAGATTGACCAATCCGGTTCGGAAAGAACCGATGTCCTAAGTAAATCGCAGCGAGATTCCGCCACTTCGCGGCCCAGACAGGGGCCGCGGAACGCCAGCCCTCACTGCCAAACCTCCTCATAGACCGCCTCGATGGGGATCTCCATTCCGACTGACTGCAGGGGGATCACCGCGCCGTCGGTAAAGACCGTCATCCGCCACCGCTCCTGCTCGCGGCGGTACAGCCGGATGTCCATGCATTCCTGGGCGACCAGCAGGTACTCCTGCAGGCTCTCCAGCTTCTGATAGTCGAGGCGCTTGGCGCCGGCGTCATAGGCGGCGGTGGATTCGGAAAGGACTTCCACCACCAGGGTCGGCTGCTGGCGGTAGTGGCTGTCCGGCGCCGGCTCGCAGGTCACCATCAGGTCGGGATAGTAGAAGGCATCCGCCGCTTCCACCTTGAGTTTGACGTCGGCCATGAAAACCCGGCAGGGCGTGCCTTTCAGATGGGAGCGGAGAGCGATGTAGAGGTTGCCGAGTATGACGTTGTGAACGACACTGGTTCCGGTCATGGCGAAGACCTGACCGGCCACATACTCGTGCTTCAGCGGGCTGGAGCGCTCCATCTCCAGATAGGCTTCGGGGCTCATGGCGGTCAGTTGGGTAGCGGGTCTGCTCATGGTTCCTCCCTCCGGCCATCGGAATTTCGTTGATGGCATTCTATCCTATCCCCCGGTGAATCCCGCCGCCGCTCGTTTACGGGGGGCGCTTTTCAACCCTGGCACGGCATTTGGCACCGATGGGACAGGAAATCGACCATGTCCGCTTCTCGGAACAGGAATATGCCGAGTTTCACCGCCGCCTGGCGGAGGAAACCCGCTTGCTGGAAGGCTGGCAGGAATCCGGGTCCTTCGCCCCCCGCCGGCCCACCGCCGGCTTCGAGCTGGAAGCCTGGCTGGTGGACGGGGAGATGCAGCCGGTGGCGGCCAATGCCGATTTCCTGAAGGCCCTGGATGACGACCTGGCGGGACCGGAACTGGCCCGCTTCAACGTCGAGTTCAATACCGATCCGGTCCTCCTGCAGGGGGACGGATTGCGCCGCGCCCAGGGCGATCTCCAGGCCCATTGGCAGCAAGCCCAGGCCAAGGCGGAACAACTGGGCTACCACCTGCTGCTGATCGGCACCCTGCCGACCCTGGACGACCGTCTCCTCAACCTGGGCAATCTGTCCGCCCTCAACCGCTACCGCGCGCTCAACGACCAGATCCTGGCGGCCCGTGGCGGCCGGCCGATGCGGCTGGACATCGCCGGCCGCCAGCATCTGCGGTGCGAGCACCGGGACGTGATGCTGGAGGCGGCCACGACTTCGTTCCAGATCCACTGGCAGTTGGACCCGCAGCGCGCCGCTGCCTACTTCAACGCCGCCCTGATGGCCTCGGCGCCGCTGGTCGCGGCCGCGGCCAATTCGCCCTATCTGTTCGGCCGCGACCTCTGGGCCGAGACCCGCATTCCGTTGTTCGAACAGGCGGTGGACCTCGGCGGCTACCGCGCCGCGGTGCAGGGGCCGCTGTGGCGGGTGGGGTTCGGCAGCGGCTATGTGCGTCTCTCCATGAAGGAGCTGTTTCGGGAGAATCTGGAACACTACCCGGTGATTCTGCCGATCCTGTTCGACACGCCGCCGCAACGGCTCTCCCATCTGCGCCTGCACAATGGCACGGTATGGCGCTGGAACCGGCCGCTGGTGGGATTCGACCGCGGCGGCAGCCCCCATTATCGGGTCGAACACCGGGTGCTGCCGGCCGGTCCCACCTTCACCGACATGTTCGCCAACGCCGCGCTGTTCTACGGGCTGGTGGAGTTCCTCGCCGGCCAGCCGAGTGCCCTGCCCTTCCCCCAGGCTCGGGACAATTTCTACCAGGCCGCACGCTGCGGCCTCGCTGCCCGCGTGGTATGGACCGACGGCGAGCGGCACCGGCTCCGCAGCCTGCTGCTGCGCCGGCTTCTGGCTCAGGCGGCAGAGGGTTTGCGGCGGCTAGAGATTGACGAATCCGACCTCGGCCAGTACCTAGGGGTGATCGAGGCGCGCGTTTCCGCCGAGGGTACCGGCTGCGACTGGCAGCGCCGGTTCCTGGCCCGCCATCCCGGCTGTTTCCAGGCCATGACCCGCGCCTATTACGACCACCATTGCAGCGGCATCCCGGTTCATCTGTGGCCCGATGACTGACAGTCCCGTCCTTCACCAATTCGAATCCCTCCCGCAAGGGCTGCTCGCCGCCCCGGCCCAGGAGCTGTGGCGCATCCTGCCCGGCCCCAGCCTGATCCATCTGCCGGGCCGGCGCGCCGAGCCGCTGCTGGTGGCCGTGCTCCAGCACGGCCAGGAAATCACCGGACTGCTGGCGATCCAGGCGCTGCTGGCGAAGTACCACCAGGCGCCGCTGCCACGGGCGCTGTCGCTCTTCGTCGGCAACATCCAGGCGGCGCGCCGGGGCGTGCGGCGGCTCGACGACCAGGTGGACTACAACCGGGTGTGGCCCGGCACCGAAAGCGCCGATTGCGCCGAGACCCGGCTCTGTGCCGACGTCGTCGCGGCCATGGAGCGGCGCCGGGTGTTCGCCAGCATCGATGTCCACAACAACAGCGGCACCAATCCCCATTACGCCTGCGTCAACCGGCTGGAGCCGCGCTTTCTCCAGCTGGCGGCGCTGTTCGGCCGGCTGGTGATCCACTTCAGCTATCCCCGCGGCACTCAGTCCGCCGCCCTGGCCCGGCTGTGCCCGGCGGTCACCCTGGAGTGCGGCAAGCCGGAGCAGGCCTACGGGGTCGAACACGCCCTCCGTTATCTGGATGCCTGCCTGCACCTGGCAGAGATCCCCGGCCATCCGGTGGCGGCCGGCGACATCGACTTGTTCGCCAGCGTCGCCCAGGTGACCATCCGGCCCCAGGTGCGATTCGGCTTTCGTTCCGAGGACGTCGACCTCCAGCTGTGGGACGACATCGACCACTTGAATTTCACCGAGATCGCCGCCGGCACCACCCTCGGGCTGATGAGAACGGACTGGCCGGGCCTGCCGGTGGTGGCCCGGAACGCCGCCGGCCATGACGTGACCGCGGCCTATTTCCGCCGCTCCGGGGAACTGCTGCTGACCAATCGTACGGTGATGCCTTCCATGCTGACCCCGGACGAGCGCATCATTCGCCAGGATTGTCTGTGCTATCTGATGGAGCGGCAGGCGGCGGGCAGTCCGGCCAAGGGCTGGCCGGAACCGGCGGATCCCCGGCCGGTGTGAGAAGCCCTTCCGCCCGTCCGGCTTCGCGGCGCAAGCCGCCGCGGCTCTCCCCGGCAGCGGCCCGATTCGCCAGCGGCAGACCGTATCTGCCAACAACCTACGACGAGGACACCACCATGGACTACCCTTGCCCCACCCGCCGCAGCGGCCGGCTCCACGCACTCGCCGCCGCCGTCACCGGCCTGCTGAGCCTCCCTGTCCTGGCGGCCGAAGAGCCGGCCAAGACCCTTTCCCCGCTGCTGCAAAAGGCAACGCCTTCCTACTCCCCGGCCGACATCGTGAAGGGAGCCATCGGCCCCTACGCCGCCCATTGCGACGGTTTCGGCAACCCCGGCTCCGCCGGTTCGGGCTATGTCGCCGTCGTCACCCTGAAGACGGCGCAGACGCCCAGGGAGTTGAGCCTGTCCGGCCAGGTCGGCGAGGGCCTGGACGGAACGGTGGCCTTCGATCAGGCCGAGGCCGGCGGCGCCTATCTGGGGCAAATCAACCTGGTCCCGGTGTCGTCGTTCATCGGGCCCAACGGCGTGCTGTGGGGCTACGACCTGGCCAAGGCTCCAGATGTCCCCGCCGCCAAGCCGGCCAAACCGGCGGAGCCTCCCGCTGCCGCCGGCATCCCGGTGCGCCCGCTGGATCCGCTGCTGGAGGCAGGTGCGCGCCTGTTGGGCAGCCGCGACGACCCCCGCTACCCGATCCTGCCGGGTACACCGGTGATGGCGGCGCACAAGGAGATCACCGCCGCCGGCCCCACCACCGTGTGGTGCGGCATCGCCCTCGCCATCGCCGAGGACCGCAGGGCGAACGCCAGCCTGATCATGGAGCAGTGCGGCGAGTTCAAGCCCCAGGAGGGCGGACCGACGGAGGAGCAGTACTTCCGCCTGGCGCGGGAGAATCTCGCCAAGAGCGTGCAGCGGATCGCCAAGAACCACGACGTGAAATACCGGGAAATCCTGCTGGGAACCCGGCAGGAGGCGGTACGGGAAGGCTACGTCGGCCACGCCATGGCCACCGTCCCCTACCTGGTGCTCGCCCGCGAAGCCGTGCCCCTGGGCGGTACCGACAAGCTGGCGCGAATGAGCCTGGCGGAATGGGAACAGGCGCTGCAGCGCAGTCCGAAGCGCAAGCCCGGACCGGCGGCAACTGCTCCGTAGAGGGTGTCGCAAGAGCTCCCTTGCCATGGAGCCAGCGGCCCATGGCGGCATCCTTCTCTCTATCTCCCCCCGGGGGGAGAAGGTGGCCCGAAGGGCCGAAGGCGCTTCCGGCAGCGCCGCGGACTCTCAATTGCGATCTTTAAGCCGGTCTTAACCCAATCCGGATTCTGATTAGGGCCTGGCCCTGGCTGCAGCTTGGCCACAGCACACTTCAATCTGGATCAAGGAGAAACGACCATGTGGAATGCGACGCCTCAAAGACTGTGCGTGCTGGTACTGGCGCTGGGGGCCGGGCCGAACCTTGCGGCCGCGCTCGAGGCCAAGCCTTGGAAGCACCTGGGACCCTTCAGCGGGCCGGTATCGGTAGCGGCGTTCGCTCCCGGCGATGGGCAAACGTTGCTGGCGGCGGGACCCAACGGTCTCGCCAGGAGCAGCGACGGCGGCCTCGGCTGGACCTGGATCCATCCGGGTCTCCCGCAATACCTCGACTTCCTGCAGTTCCCCCCGGGCGACTCCGACACCCTCTATCTGGGCGGCGCCAACGGCGTGTACCGCAGCAAAGACGGCGGCCAATCCTGGCGGCGGCTGGGCAAACTGACCAACGTCGGAAGACTGGTGTTCCATCCGCAATCGCCGGGTACCCTCTATGCGACGACGTCTCAGGGACTTTACAAGAGCGCCAGCGGCGGCGATCGCTGGCGGCTGCTGAAGTCGCCTGCCGTGCTAGAGGAAAAGCCCGGAACCTATCGCTGGGAGATCCGTGCCGCCGCCCTCGACCCGGCGAACCCGGAAATCGTCCACCTGAGCGGCAGAATCAACGAGTTCCAAAAGACCCGAAACGGTTACCGATCCTTTACCAGCAGCGCCTATCTGGCGACGTCGCCCGACGCCGGCAGGCACTGGGGCATCGAGTTCGGCGAGGGACTGCATGCCCCCGACAAGACATCGCTGATGGTCAGTGTGCTGGTCATCGACCCGGACGATCCGGCCCATATCCATGCCGGGACCACCACCTACGACCTTAGTTCATCGGTTCCGGCGCCGGGCTCGCGGCTGGTTTCCGGCTACGGGATCTACCAGACCTTCGACGGCGGCAGCCATTGGCAGGAATCGAACTTGGGTCTCGCCGTCGGCGATCCCGCCTTCCCCGGCGCCTACGGCGATGTGCGCGCCTTGATCCGGGACCCTGCCGACACTCAGGTTCTCTATGCGGTGGCGACCCAGCAGGGCAAGCGCTCCAACCCAGTCTGTTCAAGACGGCCGACGGCGGTGCCCATTGGCAGGGCCTCACCGCCGGCCTGGCCGACGCCAGCGGCAATCTGCCGGAAGCCTACACCGTCCAGCTGCACCCGGCGGCGCCGTCGAAACTGCTGCTCACCACCGACCACGGTCTCTATCTGAGCAGCGACGCCGGTTCCCACTGGCAAGGATTCGGCGCCGAATTGTCGGGAATACCGGTCTTTGGCCTGGTGTCCGATCCTGGCAACCCTGCCCGCCTCCTCATCGCGACCGGCGGCGGCGGCTATCGCAGCGACGATGCGGGAACCACTTGGGAGCCCGCCAGCGGGCTGGATCCGATCACGACACAGGCCAATCTGGCGTCCTTCATCCAAACGTCAAGTTCCATCATCCGGGCTCCGTCGGATCCGAACGTGCTCTACCTGGAAAGGCAATCCGGGCTATTCGAACACCAGGGCCTATGGCGCAGCCGGGACGGCGGCATCACCTGGCAAGCCGCCCGCCAGGAACTGCAGGGTAGCGACTACCTGCTCAACGGGATCCGCACCCTCACCGTCGACCCGGCCAATCCGGACCAGATCTACGCCGGCATCGACATGCAGAGCAAACCGTCCGACCAGCCTCCCTACAGCGTCAGATCCGGAGGAATCTATCGTAGCAGCGATGGCGGCGACACCTGGCAATACTGGGGAAATGGGCTGCAGAACTTCGCCGTGGAACCACAGGTTCAATCCATCGTGTTCGACCCCAAGGACAGTTCCACCCTCTATGCCGGCGCCGTGCAGAACGTGTTCAAATCGACCGACGGCGGCATCCACTGGCGCACCGCCCGGCGCGGTCTGGGGACGCTGGGAGCCAACATCCTGGCGATCGACCCGTCGGACAGCCGGCGCCTGTTCGCCGGCACCCGGCGCGGCGTCTATGGCAGCCAGGACAGTGGAAGGTCCTGGCTGCCGCTGAACCGGGGCCTGAAGGCTGTGGGGGCGACCAGGCCGCCGGAGGTGTTTTCCCTCGTCATCGACCCCGACGACAGCAAACTGCTCTATGCAGCCACGTCCCTGGGCGTCTTCGCTTCTGCCAGCGGCGGCCGGCGCTGGGAGCCGATCCGCAGCACTCTCGGCGAACAGTCCCCCGGACAGCGCCTGGCGCTGACCGGAGGGACGCCAAAACGGCTCTACGGGTATGCACCCGCGGGGGGCGGGGTCATGCTGTACCAGCGGTAAACCGACGCAAGGGCCGGCGCATTCCGGGCGGTCGCCGTGCAGGGCGGAGGTCGACGCTCGCCGGTATCCCCCGATATACTTGCAAGGTTTCATCGACCGACCCGTCACCGCCGTGGCCACCGACAACCTCCCCCAACGCGACGTTTCCACCTTCCAGGGCCTGATCCTGGCCCTGCAGGACTACTGGGCGGCCCAAGGCTGCGTGATCATGCAGCCGCTGGACATGGAGGTGGGCGCCGGCACCTTCCATCCCAGCACCTTCCTCCGTTCCATCGGCCCGGAACCCTGGAACGTCGCCTACGTGCAACCGTCGCGCCGACCCACCGACGGCCGCTACGGGGAGAACCCCAACCGCCTGCAGCACTATTACCAGTACCAGGTACTGATGAAGCCCTCCCCGGACGACTTCCAGGAGCTCTACCTGGGGTCGCTGCGCACCCTGGGTTTCGACCTGCTGGAGCACGACATCCGCTTCGTCGAGGACAACTGGGAATCTCCTACCCTGGGCGCTTGGGGCCTGGGCTGGGAGGTTTGGCTGAACGGCATGGAAGTGACGCAGTTCACCTACTTCCAGCAGGTGGGGGGGCTGGACTGCCGGCCGGTGAGCGGCGAGATCACCTATGGGCTGGAGCGCATCGCCATGTATTTGCAGGGCAGGGAGAGCGTGTTCGATCTGGTTTGGACCCGCGGCCCCCAGGGCGTGGTGACCTACGGCGATGTCTACCACCAGAACGAGGTGGAGATGTCGGCCTTCAACTTCGAGCAGGCCAACACCGCCTTTCTCTTCCAGTGCTTCGACACCTACGAACGGGAATGCCAGAACTTGATCGAACGTGACCTGCCCCTGCCCGCCTACGAGATGGTGCTCAAGGCCTCCCACTCCTTCAACCTGCTGGACGCCCGCCGCGCCATCTCGGTGACCGAACGGCAGCGCTTCATTCTGCGGGTGCGGGCCCTGGCCAAGGCGGTGGCGGAAGCCTATTACGCCCGCCGCGAGAGCCTGGGCTTCCCCATGCTGAACACCGCGGAGGCCAGCCATGGCTGAGACCCGCAACCTGCTGTTCGAACTGGGCACCGAGGAACTGCCGCCGAAGTCGCTGCTGACCCTGAGCCGTTCCCTGACCGCCGGCATCGTCGCCGGGCTGGACAAGGCCGGACTCCGGTACGGCGAGGTGAAATCCTATGCGACCCCGCGCCGGCTGGCGGTGCGAGTACACGATCTGCAGACGGCGCAGCCGGACCAGACCGTGGAGCGGCGCGGCCCCGCGATCAATGTCGCCTATCAGGCTGACGGCAGCCTCAGCAAGGCGGCCGAAGGTTTCCTCAGGAGCTGCAACGCCACCGCCGCCGACCTCACCACCCTCAAGACCGACAAGGGCGAGTGGCTCTGCGTTCGCCAGCAGGTGCAGGGCGCACCGACGCCCACCCTGGTGCCTGACATCATCCGCCAGAGCCTCGCGGCGTTGCCGATTGCCAAGCGCATGCGCTGGGGCGCCGGCAGCGCCGAGTTCGTGCGGCCGGCCCACTGGGCGGTTCTGTTGTTCGGCGACGAGATCATCGAGGCCGAGATCCTGGGGCTGGCCACCGGCCGCAGCAGCCGCGGCCACCGCTTCCACGGAGTCGGAGCCATCACCCTCGAAACCCCCTCCACCTACGCCGCGGTACTGAGGGAACAGGGCTTTGTGATCGCCGACTTCGACGAGCGCAAGGGGCAGATCCGCTCCCTGGCCGAACAGGCCGCCGCCGGCGTCGGTGGCATCGCCCACATCGAACCGGATCTGCTGGACGAGGTCGCCTCCTTGGTGGAATGGCCGGTGCCGGTGCTGGGCGGCTTCGAGTCCCGCTTCTCGGTGCTTCCAGGGGAAGTCCTCATCACCACCATGCAGGAGAACCAGAAGTACTTCCCGGTGAAGGACGCAGCGGGGCAGCTGCTGCCCCATTTCATCACCTTCAGCAACGTCGCCAGTTCACGGCTGGACACGGTGCGGGAAGGCAACGAGCGGGTGGTGCGGCCGCGCCTGGCGGATGCCGAGTTCTTCTGGAACCAGGACCGCAAGCAGACCCTGGAAGCTCGTGTGGCCCGCCTGGCCGACATCACCTTCCAGAAGACCCTGGGCTCACTGCTGGACAAGACCCACCGGGTGCAATTTCTCGCCAGCGCCATCGCCGAACGCCTCAGTATCGACCCGGCCTGGGCCGATCGTGCGGCGCTGTTGGCCAAGGCCGATCTGCTCACCGAGATGGTGGGCGAGTTCCCCAATCTGCAGGGCACCATGGGCCGCTACTACGCCCTGGCGGAGGGCGAGCCGGATCAGATCGCCGCCGCCATCGAGGAACAATATCTGCCCAAGGTGTCCGGCGGTCCCCTGCCTCACACCCAGACCGGCCGTATCCTGGCCTTGGCAGAGAAGCTCGACACCCTGGCCGGCATCTTCAGCGCTGGGCTCATTCCCACCGGCGACAAGGACCCCTATGCCTTGCGCCGCGCCGCCCTGGGGGTAATCCGGCTGATCGTGGAACTGCAGCTGGACCTGGATCTGCTGGAACTGCTGGAGCTGGCCGCCGGCAAGCTGACCCACGACTTCGACCGGGCCGCCACGGTGAAGACGGTGTTCGACTTCATCGTCGAGCGCTTCCGCGGCTACAGCCTGGACCGCGGTTACCAGCACGACGAGTTCGACGCGGTGCTGGCGCTGGGTCCCACCCGGCTGATCAATTTCGAACGGCGGCTCCAGGCCGTGCAGAACTTCCGGAGAATGCCGGAAGCCGAAAGCCTCGCCGCCGCCAACAAGCGCATCCGCAACATCCTGCGCAAGGCCGAGGAAGAAATCGTCGCCATGGTGGACGACGCCGGTCTCAGGGAGCCGGAAGAAAAAGCCCTGCTGGCGGCGGTTCGCCAGGCCGAGGAAGACGTGCTGCCGCTGCTGCACCGGCAGGACTACGAGGCCGCCCTGTCGCGCCTGGCGGGCCTTCGCGACACGGTGGATACCTTCTTCGACCAGGTCATGGTGATGTGCGAGGACCCGGCGCTGCGCAGCAACCGGCTGGGCCTGCTGGCCATCGTCGAGCGCTTGTTCCTGCAGATCGCCGATATCTCCAGGCTGCAGGCGCCCGCCTGACATGGGCTGGCTGATCCTGGACCGCGACGGCGTCATCAACGAGGACTCCGACGCCTACATCAAATCGCCCGAAGAATGGATTCCGATTCCCGGCAGCCTGGAGGCCATCGCCGCCCTCACGCGCGGCGGCTTCCGCATCGCCGTGCTGAGCAACCAGTCCGGGCTGGCGCGGGGACTGTTCGACCTGCCCACCCTGGAGCGCATCCAGGCCAAGATGCTGGCGGCTGTGGAACAGGCCGGCGGCCGCATCGAAGAAATCCTTTACTGCCCCCACGGGCCGGAAGACTTCTGCGACTGCCGCAAGCCCAAACCCGGTCTGTTCCTTCAGTTCCGCGACAAATACGGGGTCGATCTGGCGGGCATTCCGGCCATCGGCGATTCCCTGCGCGACCTGCAGGCCGCACGAACGGCGGGCGCCAGCCCCATCCTGGTGGAGACCGGCAAAGGCCACCGCACCGTGCAACGCAATCCCGACCTCGACGTCCCCATCTTCGCCAACCTCTATGAAGCCAGCCAGTACCTCCTCTTCCGCCACACCTAGCCTGAGGGTCATCCTCGGCTCGACCCTTTACGCCCTCAACATGGTGGTGTCGATCGTTCTGTTCGGTCCCATCGTGCTGGGCCTGAAGGCGACCACCTTCGAGCGGCGCTACACAGTTGCCCAGTGGTGGATACGCTGGAACTACTGGGTGCTGCACCAGGTTTGCGGCCTGACCTACCGGGTGGAGGGCCTGGAAAACATTCCCGCCCAACCGGGGGTCGTCATCTGCAAGCACCAGTCGGCCTGGGAGACCATCGCCCTGCAGCTGATCTTCCCGCCCCTGGTCAGCGTCCTGAAAAAGTCGCTGCTGCAGATCCCGTTCTGGGGCTGGGCCCTGGCCACCCTCAAGCCCATCGCCATCGACCGCGGCGCCAAGACCGCCGCCATGAAGCAGATCATCAAGCAGGGCACCGAACGCATCCGCGAAGGCCTGTGGGTGGTGGTCTTCCCCGAAGGCACACGGGTGGCGCCCGGCCAGAAGGGGCGCTACATGCCCGGCGGCGGCATGCTGGCCCACAAGGCACGGTGCCCGGTGGTGCCGGTGGCCCACAACGCCGGCGAATTCTGGAAACGCAACGCCTATCTGAAATACCCCGGAGTCATCACCGTCCGCATCGGCCCGCCCATTGACGGCGCCGGCCTCTCCGCGTCCGAGATCAACCAGCGGGCGGAGGAATGGATCGAAGGGCAGATGGCGGAGATCACGACTGTGCGGTAGCAGCGATGCGTTTCCGCGGGTAGCGCCGGTCCAACTCCAGGTTGAGCCGCAGCACATGGACCCGGGGTTCGCCCAGCAGCAGCCACTGGCGGCCTTCGGTGAACTCGTCGACCAGTTGTTGCAGTTCTTCCCTGGTTCGATTCCGCTCCCGTGCGACCCGGCCGATCTGATGGCGCGCCGCCGCCGGGCTGATGTGGGGATCGAGGCCGCTGCCGGAGGCGGTGACCAGATCGACCGGTGGCGCCGCTGCATTGCCGGGATCGGCGGCGCGCAGGGCCTGGATGCGTGCGCGCACCGCATCCGCCAGGGCGGGGTTGGCAGGACCCAGGTTGGAACCGCTGGAGGCGGCAGCGTTGTAGGGATAGGGCGCGGTCGCCGAGGGCCGGCCCCAGAAGTATCCGGGATCGCTGAAGGCCTGGCCGATCAGCTCCGAACCCAGCGCCCGGCCCTGATCGTCGCGGATGAGGCTGGCGTTGGCCTGGTGCGGGAACAGCAGCTGCGCCAGCCCGGTGACGACGAGCGGGTAGAGCACGCCGGTGATCCCGGTCAGCAGGGCGAAGAGCAGAAGCGCCGGCTTGAATTGCTGGAACATGGCAGTCACCTCAGGCAGTAGGGGGTTTCACACCAGGCCCAGCACCACCAGGGCCTGGTCGATCGCCTTGATGCCGATGAAGGGCACGATCAGTCCGCCCACACCGTAGATCAGCAGATTGTTCTGCAGCAGGGTGGCGGCGCCCACCGGCCGATAGCGGATTCCCTTCAAAGCCAAGGGAATCAGGGCGATGATGATGAGGGCGTTGAAGATCACCGCCGCCAGGATGGCGCTGTTGGGGGTCGCCAAGCCCATAACGTTGAGGCCATCGAGCTGCGGATAGGTGGTCGCGAAGGCCGCCGGAATGATGGCGAAATACTTGGCGACGTCATTGGCGATGCTGAAGGTGGTGAGGGCACCGCGGGTCATCAGCATCTGCTTACCGGTCTCGACGATCTCGATGAGCTTGGTGGGGTTGGAATCGAGATCCACCATGTTGCCCGCTTCCTTGGCCGCCTGGGTGCCGCTGTTCATGGCCACCGCGACGTCGGCCTGGGCCAGCGCCGGAGCATCGTTGGTGCCGTCGCCGGTCATCGCCACCAGCCGGCCCTCCTCCTGGTGCAGGCGTATCAGCCTGAGCTTGGCTTCCGGGGTGGCTTCGGCGAGGAAGTCGTCGACCCCGGCCTCGGCGGCGATGGCGGCGGCGGTGAGACGGTTGTCGCCGGTGATCATGATGGTCTTGATGCCCATCTCCCGCAGTTCGGCGAAGCGCTCCTTGATGCCGCCCTTGACGATGTCCTTGAGCTCGATCACCCCCAGCACCCGGGCACCTTCCGCCACCACCAGCGGGGTGCTGCCGCGGCGCGCCACGTCATCCACCAGGGTCTGGGCATCGCGCGGGAACAGGCCACCCTGATCCTCGACGAAACCGCGAATGGCATCGGCGGCCCCCTTGCGGATCTGGCGCAGACCTCCGTCCCCCCTGCCATGGCCGCCGCCGGCAGGCAGGTTGACCCCGCTCATCCGGGTCTGGGCGCTGAAATGGACGAAGGTGGCGCCGAGGGAGTTCACGTCGCGCTCGCGGATGCCGTACTTCTGCTTGGCCAGGATGACGACGCTGCGGCCCTCCGGGGTCTCGTCCGCCAGGGAAGCCAGCTGGGCGGCGTCGGCCAGGTTCTGCTGGGTGCCGCCGCTGAGGGGCAGGAAGGCGGATGCCTGGCGGTTGCCCAAAGTGATGGTGCCGGTCTTGTCCAGCAGCAGCACGTCGACGTCGCCGGCCGCCTCCACCGCCCGCCCGGAGGTGGCGATGACGTTCTTCTGCATCATGCGGCCGATGCCGGCCACCCCGATGGCCGACAGCAATCCGCCGATGGTGGTGGGGATCAGGCACACCAGCAGGGCCACCAGCACGGTGAGGGTGACCGGCTGACCGGCGCCGACGGCTTCCGCGGCGTAGCGGGAGAAGGGCAGCAGGGTGGCTGTGGCCATCAGGAAAACCAGGGTCAAGGCCACCAGCAGGATGGTCAGGGCGATCTCGTTGGGGGTCTTCTGGCGCCTGGCACTTTCCACCATGGCGATCATCCGGTCCAGGAAGGTTTCGCCGGGATTGACGGTGATGCGCACCACCAGCCAGTCGGAGAGCACGCGCGTGCCTCCCGTCACCGAACTGAAGTCGCCGCCGGATTCGCGGATCACCGGGGCTGACTCGCCGGTGATGGCGCTTTCGTCCACCGACGCCACCCCTTCGATCACGTCGCCGTCGCCGGGGATGAAATCACCCGCCTCGATCAGCACGGCGTCACCGCGGCGAAGGCTGGAACCGACCACCTTGGAATAGTTGCAGCCGTAGCGGGGCTCATCCAGCTTCTTCGCCATGATGTCGCGCTTGGCGCTACGCAAAAAGGCCGCCTGGGCCTTGCTGCGGCCCTCGGCGACGGCCTCGGCGAAGTTGGCAAACAGCACGGTGAACCACAGCCACAGGGCGATGGACAGGATGAATCCGGCCGCCGCCTCCCCCGCGCCGCCGAGGGCTTGCAGCCACAGCAGCGTGGTCAGCAGGCTGCCCAGGTAGACCACGAACATGACCGGGTTCTTCCACTGCTGGCGCGGCGTCATCTTGCGGAAGGAGTCGATGACGGCCTGGCGGAGGAGCCGCGGGTCGATCAGGGACGTCGGTTGGGTTTTCTTGCTCATGGTTGGTCCATTCGAGTGGTGTCGGGTGGATCACGGCGTGATGGTGGGTTACGGTGCGCACGAAGGTTATCGTTAATGATCAGCTTTGCCTTGCTGCGCACCGAACCCACCCTACGGTTGGTTGATGGCCATCATCTGCAGATGCTCCACCACCGGGCCGAGAGCCAGGGCCGGGATGAAGGTCAAGGCGCCCACCAGCAACACGACGCCGATGAGCAGCACGACGAATAGCGGGGTGTGGGTGGGCAGGGTGCCGGGGCCGGCGGGAACCGTCTTCTTGGCCGCCAGGGAACCGGCGATGGCCAGCACCGGGATCGCCAGCCAGTAGCGCGATGCCAGAATCGCCAGGCCGAGGCTCAGGTTGTAGAAGGGGGTGTTGGCTGACAGCCCAGCGAAGGCGCTGCCATTGTTATTGCCGGCCGAGGAGAAGGCGTACAAGACCTCGCTGAAGCCGTGGGCGCCGGGGTTGAACACCGCGATCCTGCCGGCTTCGGACATCAGCGCCAGGGCGGTACCGCCCAGCACCAGCAGCGGCGGCACCAGGATGACGATGGCGGCCATCTTCATCTCGAACGACTCGATCTTCTTGCCCAGGTACTCCGGGGTGCGGCCGATCATCAGTCCCGCCACGAACACCGCCACCAGGGCGAACACGATCATGCCGTAGAGCCCGGAACCGACCCCGCCGAAAATCACCTCGCCCAGTTGCATCAGCCACATCGGCGCCAGGCCGCCGAGGGGGGTGAAAGAATCGTGCATGGCGTTGACCGAACCGTTGGAGGCGGCGGTGGTCGCCTCCGCCCAGAGACCGGAGTTGACGATGCCGAAGCGAGTCTCCTTGCCCTCCATGTTGCCGCCGGCCTGCAACGCCGACGCCGCCTGGTCGACCCCCAGTGCCGCCAGGGCCGGGTTGCCCTGCTGCTCGGCGGCAACGGTGACCAGCACCAGGCTGACGAACACCAGCGTCATCGCCGCCAGGATGGCCCAGCCCTGGCGGCTGTCCCCGACCAGGACGCCGAAGCTGTGACAGAGCGCCGCCGGGATCAACAGGATCGCCAGCATCTCCAGAAAATTCGAGAGCGGCGTGGGATTCTCCAGGGGGTGCGCCGAGTTGGCATTGAAGAAGCCGCCGCCGTTGGTGCCCAGCTGCTTGATGGCGACCTGCGACGCCGCCGGACCGACGGCGACGGTCTGCTCCCGAATCGTCACCGTTTCCACAACCGGCTTGCCGCCGGCGTCCCGTAGCGGCTGGCCGTCCTCCCCCGGCTTTGCCTGCTCGGAACTGGCCGGCTGCAGCAGTTGTACGTTCGGATAGGGGCTGAAGCTCTGCACCACCCCTTGGCCCGCCAGTACCAAGGCCAGAACCAGCGACAAGGGAAGCAGGATGTAGACCGTGCTGCGGGTCAGATCCACCCAGAAGTTGCCGATGGTCTCCGCGTTACGGCGGGTGAAGCCGCGAATCAGCGCCACCAGCACCGCCATGCCGGCGGCGGCGGAGAGGAAGTTCTGCACAGTCAGCCCCAGCATCTGGGTCAGATCACTCATCGTGGACTCGCCCCCGTAGCCCTGCCAGTTGGTGTTGGTGGCGAAACTGACGGCGGTGTTGAAGGCGGAATCCGGGGCCACAGCCGGCAGCCGCTGCGGGTTCAACGGGAACAGGCCCTGGAGCCGCTGCAGGCCGTAGACCGCCACCGTACCCAGCAGATTGAAGACCAGCATGGCCACAGCATATTCGGTCCAGCGCATCTCCCGGCGCGGGTCGACTCCGCCGGCCCGGTAGAGCAGCCGTTCCGCCCCTCCCAACCAGCGATTCAGCGCCGACTCGCCGAGATAGACCCGAGCCATGTACGCTCCCAGCGGCCGGGCACAGGCCAGCAGGACGACGAGGTAGAGCAGGATTTGAAGAATGGCAGAGGTCGTCATCCGAAGCGCTCCGGAAAAAACAGGGCCACCAGCAGATAGAGGAACAGCGCCAGCAGCGCGATCAGCTGGATCCAGCTCATGACGATCCCCGCAGCCGTTCGCAGCCGTGGACCAGCAGCAGGGAGGCGAAGAAGAACGCCACAATCAGTGCGATGTAGGTGAGATCCATGATGTCAGCCCCGGTTCGTGATACAGGGATTCGGCATGCGGCGGCTGGCGCCGCCGCTTTCGGTGAATAGCCTAAGGGGCGGCGGATAAAAAGGGAGAAAAAGCTGCAGCCACAACGATAAAAATGACGTAAAAACCGGTCACTGCGGCGCCGTGCGGAAGCAGCGACAGACGTCCCCCAACCGCGCTCGGGAAATGAAAAGACCCTCCTCCGGCATTGCACGCGGAGGAGGGTCGGTGGGGACGGAGCGGGCGCCCGTCCCGGACGGATCATCGAAGCATCCGATTGCTTGGCGATTTCCTAGTCGTCGTGTTTACCGCGATGGTCGTCCTGGTCCTTGCGGTGCCGCTCCCGGTCACCGTCATCCCCGTCGTCGCTGCCACCACCGTTGCCGGTAGAGCTATCGTCGTCGGTTTCGCCGCCGTTCGGGCCACAGTCGGCGGGCGCCCGGCTCACCTCCTGGGACGCGCTCGCCTCGCCGATGGTCACGGTGATGGAGCAAGGCGCGCGGTCAAGCCGCTTGCGCAACTGCCAGGCCCGGTTCCGCTTGATCTTGGCCTTGCC
>Ga0233425_10004372_pt1 | contig 23824 bp, 21 predicted proteins | sample Watercolumn_Towu_2_FD_181712 | JGI IMG/M metagenome (GOLD analysis project Ga0233425, IMG submission 181712) | Freshwater microbial communities from Lake Towuti, South Sulawesi, Indonesia - Watercolumn_Towuti2014_140_MG | ecosystem: Environmental > Aquatic > Freshwater > Lake | place... | reverse complement strand
TTGCGAGACATGTCCGACCCACGACCAGCCGGCGTTCGCCGACGCCTGCTCGTCCTGTGCGGACGATCCACGCCTCTGCACCGCGGAAGAACCCGAGCTCGAGCCCTTGACGCGCAGCGCGAGAGAGGGTCGCGGGCGCGACGTGCCCCGGTCGGGACCGAGCGGGTTCGCGGCCGGTCTGGCGCTGGGATCGGTGCGCGGCGCGGCGCTGTGCAGCAAGCTGACCGTCCTCGTGCCCGTCCTGCTCGGTGCGCCCGTGGGCCGCGCGCTCGGCATGGGCCTGACGTTCAGCATCTCCTCGTCCATCTATCCGCTGATGGGTTTCGCCGCTGGTGCCTTCGCCCTGAAGTTGGTCGGATACAAGCGATGGATCTTCATCGTGAGCTGCGCAACGCTGGTGGTGCTGGGCGTGGTCTACCTGGTGCGCGGGCTCATCGGCTGGCACGGCTGATCGAGCCGACGACTCTCACGCGCTCCAATGTGTTGACTTGCCCGTGCCGCCTGGACATACTCCCCCCCTGTGTGGGCGCATAGCTCAGCTGGATAGAGCATCGGTCTACGGAACCGAGGGTCGGGTGTTCGAATCACCCTGCGCCCGCTGCGCGAACATCGGGGCTTCCACGGCATCGTGGAAGCCTCTGGTGTTTTCGAACCACGCGTGACTCCGACGTGTCAGGACCCACCGACAGGTTGATCATCGGCACCGCTGGTCACATCGACCACGGGAAGAGCTCGCTGGTCAAGGCCCTGACGGGCATCGACCCGGATCGGCTCAAGGAGGAGAAGGACCGCGGGATCACGATCGTGCTCGGCTTCGCGCCGCTCGACCTTCCCTCCGGACGGCGGTGCGGCGTGGTGGACGTGCCGGGTCACGAGCGCCTCGTCCGGACCATGATCGCCGGAGCGTCGGGCATCGACCTCGTCCTGCTCGTGGTCGCCGCCGACGAGGGCACGATGCCGCAGACACGCGAGCATCTGGCCATCTGCGAGCTGCTCGGCGTCCGGCATGGTGTCGTGGTCGTGAACAAGGTCGACCTCGTTGACGAGGAGTGGCTCGACCTGGTCCGCGCGGACCTCGCGGACGAGCTCGCCGGCACGTTCCTCGCCGAGGCGCCCATCGTGTCCTGCTCGGCCCGCACCGGGGCCGGGCTCGACGAGCTCGTGGCGGCGATCGATCGGATTGCGGGGCACGCCACGCGCAGGGACCCCGACGGGCTGTTGAGGATGCCAGTCGACCGCGTCTTCACCATGAAGGGGTTCGGCACGGTGCTCACCGGCACGCTGGTCGGTGGACGCGTCCGGGTGGGAGATCCGGTCGAGCTGCTGCCGAGCGGTGTGCAGGGCCGCGTGCGGGGAATCCAGGTGCACGCGGTGTCCGTCGAGGATTCACTGGCCGGGCAACGGACGGCGATCAACATCCAGGGAGCAGAGACCGCCGAGGTGGACCGCGGACAGTGGCTCGTGCACCATGGGAGCTTCACGCCGGCACGCCGGCTCGAGGGGCGCCTGCGGCTCCTGCCGGCATTCCCGCATCCGCTCCGGAAGCGAGCCCGCGTCCTCGTCAACGCCGGCACGACGCAGACGCCCGCCACGGTACGCCTGCTCGAGGGCGAGAGCCTGTCTCCCGGTGAATCCTGCCTCGTCCACATCGAGCTCGAGTCCTCCATCGTCGTCCTGCCCGGGGACCGGTTGATCGTCAGAGGCACCGAACGGCTGGAGGGGCATGGCCACACCATCGGCGGCATCGAGGTCGTCAGGCCACACGCGAGGCGGCCCCGGAGGCTCGCCGAGACCGTCGGCGAGCTCACCGCGCTCGAGCGCGCCGGGAGCGACGAGGAGCGGATCTCGCTCGTGGTCGCGCAGCAGGGCCTGACGGGGATCTCGCACAAGGAGCTGCTGCCGCACGTGGGGGTCGGTCCGCAGGCCGCGAGCCGGGCCATCAAGGCGCTCGTACGCAAGGGTGAGCTCCGGTCGTTCGGACAGCAGGACCTCATCCATGCCAACCGGCTCGAAGCGCTGGAGGAAAAGGCACGAGCGCAGGTCGCGATGTTCCACGAGCGCCAACCCATGGAGCCGGGGATGGGGCGGGAAGAGCTCCGTTCCAAGCTCTCCGGTGTATCTCCCGCGCTCTTTGCGCTGCTCCTCGATCGACTGGAGCGGGCGAAGTCGGTCATCATCGAGCGAGACCTCGTCCGCAACCCGGCCTTCCGGCCGCGGGCGGCAACGGGCGGCGGTCAGATCGAGCAGCTCAAAGCGTCCATCGCGCAACGCATCGAACGCGCGGGGCTGACACCTCCGACCGACAAGGAGCTGGCCGCGGAGCTCGGGCTCGATCCGCGCGAGCTGCAGGCCGCGCTCAAGCTCCTGGTCACGGACGGCACGGCGGTCAAGGTCGCCGAGGGGCTGCACTTCGCCTCGAGTCACCTCGAGACCCTCGAGGCGACGCTGCTCGCGCACTTCACACGCGAGGACACGCTCACGGCGCAGCAGTTCAAGGCCCTGACCGGCGCCTCGCGGAAGTTCACGATCCCGCTCGGCGAGCACTTCGACCGGCGTAAGCTGACCATGAGGATCGGCGACGCCCGCGTCCTTCGACACAAGCCGGGCGAGTGAGGGTCTCTGGTACTCCCTCTCCCCCCGGGAGAGGGTCGGGGTGAGGGCATCATGAAAGAGACCGTGCTCGTCGCGGGCGGCGCCGGGTTCATCGGCTCGCACCTGTGCGATCGGCTCCTCGAGCTGGGCAAGGACGTCATCTGCCTCGACAGCTTCTTCACGGGGTCGAAGGACAACGTCGTCCATCTCCTCGGACACCCGCGTTTCGAGGTGATCCGGCACGACATCGTGCTCCCCATCCACCTGGAGGTCGACCGGATCTACAACCTCGCGTGCCCCGCCTCACCGGTGCACTACCAGTACAACCCCGTCAAGACCATCCTGACGAACGTTGTCGGCACGGCGAACCTGCTCGAGCTCGCGCTCGCCTCGGGTGCGCGGATACTCCAGGCATCGACCAGCGAGGTGTACGGAGATCCGGAGGTCCACCCGCAGTCCGAGACGTACTGGGGGAACGTCAATCCCATCGGGCCGCGGGCCTGCTACGACGAGGGCAAGCGGTGCGCAGAGGCGCTCATGGTCGAGCACAGGCGGCAGACCGGTGTCGAGGTGCGTATCGCCCGCATGTTCAACACCTACGGCCCGCGCATGGCCTTCGAGGACGGACGTGTCGTCTCGAACTTCATCATCCAGGCCCTGGCGGGCGAGCCGCTGACCGTCCACGGCGGCGGGACCCAGACCCGTTCGTTCTGCTACGTGTCCGACATGGTGGACGGGCTCATTGCGCTGATGGAGTGCGAGGAGTGCCCCGGACCGGTCAACCTGGGCAATCCGGTGGAAGTGTCGATCCGCGCGCTCGCGGAGCTGACGATCGGAGTGACAGGCAGCAGCTCAGTCGTTGAGGACCACCCGCTTCCCCAGGACGATCCTCGACGGCGCAAGCCCGACATCACGCTGGCCCGTCGGCTGCTCGGATTCGATCCGAAGGTCGGGCTCGAAGACGGGTTGCGGCTCACCATCGGCAACTTCCAGGCGCGGCTCGATCCGCCGGGCGCCTCCGCGCGGGGAAGGTCTCGTGGTCACGCGGGCTCGGTGCCGCGGCGGGCGTCGCGTCGCAGGTCGTGACGAGGGCGATCAACCGATCGGGATGTCGCTGGGCGGGATGAGGATGATGACCCGGCGGTCGTCGAGCCGCACGGTGTCGTCGCCGACGACCACGATCCGTGCGACGAAGACTTGCGGTTCGAGCGTCTCGGGGACAGTGGTGTTCTGGAACGTCACCTCGAAGGTCAGCAGCGTCCCGGCCTGCACGCCGTAGAAGTGGGTCTCGTCGAAGCTGTCGACACCGACCTCGGGGTCGGCGCGCAGGGGCACGACGCTCGTGATGAAGTCCGCGGCATCGACGCCATCATCGATGAGCGGACTCTCCTCGACCACGGTGGACACGTCGCGGGCGACCTGGGTCGAGAGGTCGGCGATGGCGTCGACGACCGCGAGGTCGAGGCCGTCGCCCATGTCGGTGAGCGACCATACGAGCGGGCAGTCACCGTCCTCGTTCGGCTCGCGGCCGACGCCGTTCATGCCCGTGCAGCACATCCCCGCCGCGCAGCGGCCGTCGAGCCGCGCCTCGCTGTCGTCGAACGCGCTCGGCCTGACCACGGCGCCCGTGGCCACGGCGGTCTGGTCGAGGTCGACGCGCGCACCCGAGGGCCACGAGCCCTCCGAGGAGAAGCCGAGGACCTTGGCGCCGATGTCGTTCATCACGGCGATCGCATCGAGCCAGGTCACGATGTCGGGAACGGAGTAGGCCTCGCTCGTCCCGTCGGGCGGACCGTTGTGGAAGTTGTAGTCAGTGAACAGCAGGATGACCGGCAGCGAGTACGGCCGGAAGCAGGGGTAGCCGAACCGTCCTTCGAGACAGCCTGGGCTCGGCTCCACGCTCGCCGCGGGCATGCCCTCGCCCGTGGCGGTGCAATACATGGCCACGACGTGCGACTCGGGGCCGTCGGCGCCGCTCCCGGTCGGTGCGGTGTCGATCGCCGCCTGGACCGACGCGATGTCGCCCGAGATGTCGTGCACGTTCGAGTACGCGACGTCGCTGCCGCTCCCGTACGGGCTGATGGGGACGTCGTCGAACCGGCCGTAGCCGAACTCGACGTCCCGCACCACGTCGGCCACTTCGGGCACGATGAACGTCGAGAGGCTGCGCCGGATGTTGGCGATCTCGCTGCCCATCGAGCCCGTGGTGTCGGTGAGGAAGTAGACGTCGGCCTGCTTCACGTTCGTCGTGAACTCGAGCTCCTCGACGATGGCCGGGTCGTTGTAGGGGAGGATCACGAAGAACTCGTCCTCGCCGATGCCGCTCGTGGCGTCGTTCGGGTCCGTCCCGATGGCCTGTTCGACCAGGTCGGTGAGCCCGTCGCCGTCGGTGTCCTGCAGGCACGGATCGCTGCGGATCTCCCGCTCCACCGCGTCGGTGACGCCGTCGTTGTCACTGTCGCGGTCCAGGAAGTTCGGGAGGCCGTCGCCGTCGCAGTCTTCCTCGCCTTCCTCGCTGTCGAGGATGCCGTCGCCGTCGGCGTCGGGGTCGCGGAAGTTCTGGAGGCCGTCGCGGTCCACGTCGCCCGCTCGCTCCCGCTCGTCGGGGATGCCGTCGTTGTCGCTGTCCCGGTCGTGGTAGTCGTAGATCCCGTCGCCGTCCGAGTCCGCCGGGTCGGTGGGGTCGGGCCCGATCTCGAGCTCGTCGTCGATCTGATCTCCGTCATCGTCGAGGTCGCAGTAATCAGCGACCCCGTCGCCGTCCATGTCGTTGTCCCCCTCGATCTCGTCTCGGAGCCCGTTGCCGTCCGAATCGACGTCCTGGAAGTTCGGGATGCCGTCGCCGTCGCAGTCCTCGGGGGGCGACCCGCAATCCTCGCGGCCCGACTCGAGCGTGTCGTTCAACCCGTCGTCGTCGCTGTCGGTGTCCCGGTTGTCGGCGATCCCGTCGCGGTCCGTGTCCACCGCGCCGCTCCCCTCGTCGGCATTCGAGATGCCGTCGGAGTCGTCGTCGGAGAGGCCGCAGGCCGCGCACGTCCCGCACCCCGTGTCCGCGTCGGAGTCGGTGTCGCTATCGGTGTCGGCGTCACCGTCACCGTCGGGCGTGTGACTCTCGGGGGTACACGCGGCGAGCCAGACCAAGACGGACACGCCACCAACGAATGTCACGACCCACTTCGATCCTCTCATGTCTCCTCCGGAGTGCTGGTCCTACTATACTTGCTGTGCCTCGCGCGGGAAACCGAAACCACGGCCTCAGTTCGCCAGGACCTTGTCGATCCGTTCGAACGCCCAGTCGATCTCCTCGCGTGTGATGACGAGCGGCGGGGCGAAACGCACGACCTTCTCGTGGGTCTCCTTGCAGAGCAAACCCTCGGCCATCAGCGCCTCGCAATACGGCCGCGCCGGGACGTCGAGCACGACGCCGATGAAGAGTCCGCGCCCCCGGACAGCGCGGACGTGCGGGCCGCGGACCGTCTCGAGGCGCGCCTTGAAATAGTCGCCGAGCTCTCGCGAGCGCCCCGCGAGGTCTTCCTCGACGACCACACGGAGCGCCTCTCGCGCCGCGGCGATGCCGAGCGGGTTGCCGCCGAACGTGCTCCCGTGCTCTCCGGGCGTGAAGAGCCCGAGCACGTCCGAGCCCGAGACCACGGCCGACACGGGGTACACACCGCCGCTCAACGCCTTGCCGAGGATATACACGTCGGGCTTCACGTCGTCCCACTGGCAGGCGAAGAGCTTGCCCGTGCGGCCCAGGCCCGTCTGGATCTCGTCGGCGACGAGGAGGACGTCGTTCTCGGTGCAGATCCGCCGCGCCTCGGCCATGTACCCCGCCGGAGGCACGACGACTCCCGCCTCGCCCTGGATCGGCTCGACGAGGAACGCCGCGGTGTTCGGCCCGATCGCCGCCTCGAGCGCTCCAGCGTCCCCGAAGGGGATCACACGGAACCCGGGAGTGAACGGGCCGAAGTCGCGCCGGTACAGCTCCTCGGTCGAGAAGCCGACGATGGTCACAGTCCGACCGTGGAAGTTGCCGTCGCAGACGACGATCTCGGCCTGGTCGCGCGGGATGCCCTTGCGCTGGTAGCCCCACTTGCGCGCGACCTTGATGGCGGTCTCGACGGCCTCGGCCCCGCTGTTCATCGGCAGGACCAGGTCCATCTCGCAGAGCTCCGCGAGCTCCTTACAGAAGGGTCCGAGCTCCGCGTTGTGGAACGCCCGTGACGTGAGGGTGGCCTTCTCGGCCTGGTCCTTGAGGGCCTTGACGATGCGCGGGTGGCAGTGGCCCTGGCTCACCGCGGAGTAGCACGACAGGAAGTCGAGGTACCGCTTCCCCTCGGGGTCGGTGACCCAGATGCCCTGCGCCCTCTCGATGACCACCGGCAAGGGCGCATAGTTGCGGGCGCTGTGGATCTCGGTGAGCTCGATGATCTCTCGCGTACCCATCTCGACCTCCGGAACGTCAACCCGAGGCTCTCCCCAGGGGATATTCGATTATCATTGTCCCTGCAATAGCATGCGCCAGGCACCCGTATCCAAGGTGCAGGGAGCGCGATGAGATGGAGCACCCCAGCGACGCCGAGCTCGCTCAGCGAGCAGCCACCGGTGACGATGCCGCGTTCACCGAGCTGGTGCGTCGCTACCAGAACGCCGTGTACGAGATGGCGTGCCGCATCCTCGGCGACCGCGACGCCGGGCTCGACGTCGCCCAGGAGGTCTTTCTCAAGGCGCACCGCGCGCTGGACCGGTACGACCCCGCACGGAAGTTCTCGACCTGGATACTCGCCATCGCGCGCAACCAGTGCATCGATCAGGTGCGCCGGCCCGCGCACCGGCTCTCCACGTCGTTGCCGGACGAGAACCGCCTGCCCGCCGACCCGAGGGAGAGCCCCGGGTCGAAGGTCGAGCACGCGGAGATCAGCAGGATACTGGAGCAGGCCGTCGAGGAGCTCCCGGACGTGTACCGAGAGGCGATCCTGCTCTATCACTATCAAGGGCTCACTTATACGGAGGCAGCAGAGGTCCAGGGCGTCCCATTGGGGACTTTCATGGCGCGGCTCCACCGCGCGCGCCGCAGGATGCGCGACCTCCTGCGGCCGATGCTGGGGATGAACGATGACGCCGCACTTGACGGACGAGACGATCGACCTGCTGGCTGACGCCGGGGACGATCCGTTCGACCTCGACGAGGAGCTGCTCGGGCACCTCGACTCGTGCCCTGCCTGTCGCCGGGAGCTGGCCCTGGCCCGTACCGTGGACGAAGGCCTTGCAGCGGTCCCGAGGATGGTCGCTCCGCCCGCGCTCCTCGAAGGGGTGATGGCCGCGCTGGCCGCGGCACGGTCGGCGCGCCGTCGCGCGTTCGCGTGGCTCTCGGCCGTATCGATCGCAGCAGCGGCGGTGGTGGCCTGCTGGCTCGCCGCAGGGGGCGCGGCGGTGGTCGCGCTCGAGGCCGTGGAGTTCACCCGGTCGGTACGGTTCGCTGCACGGGTGGCGACGGCCGTGGGCGAGAGCCTGCCTCTCGAGCTCCTGATCGCCTGCGCTCTCGTGCTCGTCGTGAGCAGCGCGGTGCTCGGCCGGGTGATGGGCCGCGTGTCACAGGAGATGACGCCATGAGGACACGAAAGACGTTGAAACTGATCGGGTTGGCGCTCGTCGTTGCGACGATCGGCCTCGCCGGCGCCATCGCGCTCGCGCAGTCCGGCGGCGAAGCCGACTCGGCCCGCGCCAGGGCCAGCCGCGCCGCGCAGGCGCTCGCCGACGCGCATCAGGGCAACCGGGCAGTCGCCGTGCTCGCGGAGATGGCCGTCCGCGAGATCGACCGGGCCGGTGAGGAGCGACCCGAGGCCGTCGATGCGACGTGCCTCGCCTTCGCGACGAACGCGGAGGAGCACCTCCTCACGGAGAACAAGAGCCCGGCGGAGGCACAACAGCTCCTGGCCACGCTCGTCCAGGGGCTCCGGCGCGGAGGCGGCTCGGCGGCCGCGCCCGGGCCGATGCCCGTGCCGGCGGGAGACACGAACGAGGTCGTGGGCGTGGGCCGGGACGTCGTGGTCGCGGCGGGCACGACGGTGGACAAGGCGTCGGCGGTCTGGGGCGACCTCACGGTGCGCGGCCACGTGCTCGGCGACGCGGTGGCGGTCATGGGCGACGTGACGCTCGAGCCCGGCGCCCGCGTGGACGGCGACGTGGTGTCCATCGGTGGCCGGGTCGACGTCTCGAACGGCGCGTGGATCGGCGGCGACCGCACCCAGCTCGGGCCGGGGGCGATCACGCGGGCCATGCCGTTCGCGACGAGCCCGCGCGCGGCGCACGGCCTCGGGGTCCTGCACTGGATAGGCGAGACGATCAAGACGGTGGGGATGGCGATCGTCCTGACCCTCCTGGGGATCGTGATCGCCGCGCTCTGGCCCGCCCGCGTGCGGAACGTCATCTCGACCATGAAGCGCCGGCCGGGGATGAGCGTGCTCGCGGGAGTCCTGGCGCTCCTGGCCACGGTCACGGCGTCGCTGCTCCTGGGGATCACCTTCATCGGAATCCCGATCTCCGTGGCGCTGCTGATCGCGCTGGGGTGCGCGGTCATGCTGGGAGTGACCGGGGTGTCGTGCCTCGTGGGCGAGGCGCTGCCGGGCAAGGCGGGACGCACGGCCATGCGCTGCCTCGTGATCGGCTTCGTCGTGCTCACGGTCGTGAGCTTCCTGCCGTTCGGCAGCCTGCTGATCCTGCTCGCCGTCTCGATTGGCCTGGGCGCCGTCGTCCTCTCCCGCGTGGGCGGGTTGTCGCCGGCGGCGTGAGGCACGGCCATGCAAAGCGTTTCATAGGGGTGGACTGAGTGGACGATGTGGACGGTGTGGACGGCGACCTGACCACGCCTTCTACCCAAAGTCCACTGTGTCCACCGCGTCCACCATGTCCACTCCAGGAGGCGGGGCGCAATGCCTGGTTGTGGGCGACCCCGATCAGTTCCCCGTGGTCGTCGGAGCCCGCCTCGTGCGCTTCTTGCGCTCGCTCATACGCACGCCGCCGACTTTCTCGTACTGGTCGGAGTCCTTGCCTCGGAAAGGGCCCACATCGCAGAGATGGTCGACCACAGCTTGGGGTCACCGGGGTCCAGAACGCACTCGTCTTCGGCTTCCTGGAGCGATCGCAACCTGCGGACTGGCATGTCACACCCCTTCGCGCTGCTCGAGGATGGTGATGCGGCGCTCGTGGTCGCGGAGGGTAGAGCCGAGGTGGTCGCGGATCAGGACCGTGAGCTCCCTCATCGTCTCGTTCACGTTGATGATCTCGGTGGAGAGCCTCAGGTCGGCTTCGGTCTGGCGTCTTTCGAGACGGTCGAGACGCTCATTGGTCCAATCGATACGCTCGCTCAACTCGCTCCTCATCAGGTCGAGGCGATCGTTGGTCTGGACGAGGCGCTCGTTTGTCTTGCGGATCTCGTCGCGGATGCTCTTGAGGATGTCGATGGTGATGTCGGTGGGCTCCATGCATCTTGGTATAGCACAGTCGATGTTGTCCATCAGCCCCGGCGCCGGTATGCTCCGCGTCCGATGGACGGAACGAAAGCACGCGTGTTCAGCGGGATCCAGCCGAGCGGCGAGATCCACGTGGGCAACTACCTCGGAGCCATACGGACCTGGGTCTCGATCCTCGACACGTACGACTGCATCTTCTGCGTCGTCGACTACCACGCGCTCACGGGGCCGGGCGACCCGGCGACCATGCCCGCGCGGGTGTTCGAGGCCGTCGTCGCGTCCATGGCGGCCGGCCTCGACCCGGATCGGTGCACGATCTTCGTCCAGTCCCACGTGCCCGAGCACGCCGAGCTCTGCTGGCTCTTCAATACCGTCACACCGCTCGGCTCGTTGCTCCGGATGACGCAGTTCAAGGACAAGAGCCGGGGGAGCATCAGGCACCGCGTGGAGACCGCGCAGGCCTCGGCGCGCGAGGTCACGGCCGCGGCCCAGGAGCTCCGGCGCCTCCTCCGTAGCGTCAACGACCGGATCGGACCCATCATGGCCGCCGCCGAGACGCTCAAGGGTAAGCCCGGGGCCATGCTCGAGCCGATCCGCGACGCCAACGACCGCCTCGGCGAGCTGATGCAGTTCCTCCAGGTGGGGCTCGGGGTGAGCGAGGCCGGGGTCGGGCTGCTCGGGTACCCCGTGCTCCAGGCCGCCGACATCCTTTTGTACAAGGCGACGCTCGTGCCGGTCGGCGAGGACCAGGACCAGCACATCGAGCTGTGCCGGGAGATCGCCGAGCGGTTCAACACGAAAGTCGGCCGCGAGGTCTTCCCCGCGGCGCACGTGCTGCGCAGCCAGACTCCCCGCATCCGCGGCGTCGACGGCAGGGCGAAGATGTCCAAGAGCCTCGACAACCACCTCGGCGTGCTCTGGGACGAGGACGCGGTGTGGGCGCGGCTCAAGGGCGCGTTCACCGACCCGGCCAAGCTCCGGCAGGGCGACCCCGGGCGGCCGGAGGTCTGCAACGTCTTCACGATGCACGAGGGCTTCACCGGCCCCGACGACGTGTCCAACATCCGGTCCGGATGCACGAGTGGTGTCCTGGGCTGCGTGGACTGCAAGAAGATCTTGCTCCGGAGTATGATGCGCGAATTCGGCCCGATCCGCGAACGGGCGAAGGAGCTGAGGGCGAACCCCGACCGGGTCCGCGACGGCCTGGCCGCCGGCGCCGCGCGGTGCCGGACCATCGCGCGGCAAACGTTAGGCGAAGCGCGTGAAGCTCTCGGACTGCGAGGTGGTCCGTGCGATCCAACGATCTGAGGTATCTCCTCGCGCTGCTCGGTGCGATCTGCCTCGCGTCGGCCCTGGCCGCGGGGTGTCCGAACCGCGCGGCGAGCGACGAGACGCCGGAGGGCGCGCTGACGATCTTCCTGGCCGCGATGAACGATGGCGACCGCGGGCGCGCGTACGACCTGCTCGATCCCGACGCGCAGCGCGTCCTGCGAGAGCGCGCGTCCCGTGCCTCGCGGGAGGCGGGCCAGGAGCTCGCGCCGTCCGAGATGCTCGCGGTCGATCGGTTCGTCCTCAGGTGGGACATCTACAGGATGACGTCACGGATCGAAGGGGACGAGGCGCAGGTCGAGGCGACGGGGAACGTCGAAGGGCAGCGCGCGACCGTCGATCTGCGGCGCGTGGACGGGCGCTGGCGCGTGGTCCTGCCCCTCGACGCGCAGTAGGCGTTGGAGGTCTGGTGGACGCAGTGGACCGTGTGGACGCTGTGGACAGCGATGTCCACCGCGTCCACTTCGTCCACCAGGGCAGTGGTGCTCCATGACTGGTCAGGGCAGCCCCCGCATGCACGCTGCATTGGACGCGTCATTTCCTCTCTGGTATGTATGCGTTGGGTCTCACGATGCTCACAGTGAAGAGGGGTGTCATGGATAAAATCATCACGCCATGCCTTTTGATCCTCGTCTCGATCCTCGGAGCCGCGTGCACCGAGGATGTTCCTCCGCCGTCGGCCGTCATCCAGTACGACGCCTGCGCGGGCCGGGAGGGGACGTGCAGCGGCGATGGGTGCTGCGCGTACGGTGACGATCGGACCTACGGCGAGGAGCACAACGTCCGGTGCACCGTGCGACCCGGCTCTCGAGACGATCGGTACCGGCTGACCTTCGAGGTGACGACGTCTCGCAGCGCGGACCCGGCCATCCAGGGCGAGGAGCTCGAGTTCATCTCCTCCGCCACGCAGCCGCGACCCGTCGGCCTGTGCGACTCCTTCGAGGTCCGCGAGGACGGCAACTGGTTCGAGGCCGCGACGTGCGAGAGCCTCGACGCGGCGCCGGAAGATGGCGGCGGCTGCGTCATCGAGATCTACCTCGACGAGGACGACTCCATCATCGGCCGGTTCCAGTGCAAGGAGATCCAGCTCCCGGCCCAGGACCGGTACTTCTCCACGGTCACGGGCGGCGACGTGGGCTGGGGGTCCATCGAGATCCGCCACTGCTCGATCAGGCTGTAGAGAGAACACCCCCCGCGCGCCCGCGCAGCTCACCCCTCGAAGATGTGCCCGAGCACCACGGTGATGTTGTCGTCGCCGCCCATGGCGTTGGCGAGGTCGATGAGGATGTGGACCGCCTTGGCCAGGAACGTCGTGTCGATGATCTCGGCGAGCGTCGTCTCGTCGACCACGCCCGTCAGTCCGTCGGAGCACAGCAGGAACGTGTCGCCCGGGCGAGTCGGGAACGAGAGGAGATCGACCTCCACCTCACGGTTGAACCCCACGGACCGGGTGATGACGTTCCGCAGGCGGCTATGCCGCGCCTCGTTCTCGCTGAGCAGGCCCGCCCGGACCTGCTCCTGCACGAGCGAGTGGTCCTCGGTGAGCTGCCTCATGCGCCCGCCCCGGATCAGGTAGGCCCGGCTGTCGCCGACGTGAGCCACGTGCGCAATGCCGTTGAGCACGAGCAACGCTGTCAGCGTCGTTCCCATGCCCTGGAGCGCCGGGTTGGCCTCGGCCTTGTCGAACACGGCGATCGACGCGGACGAGGCGGCCTGTCCGACGGCGAGCCGCGCTCCGCGCCGGGCCAGCAGGCCGCCCTCGGCCCGGACCCGGAGCGCGTCGCGGAAAGCCCGAGCCGCGGTGCGGCTGGCCGTGGCGCCGCCGACGTGTCCGCCCATCCCATCACAGACCAGCAGGAGACCGAGGTCGAGGTCGAGCAGACAGTGGTCCTCGTTCGCCTCGCGGACCTGGCCGATGTCACTGAGGCCCCAGCCCAGCAGCATCGCTCACCGTCTCCGTCGGGGGCAGCTCAACTCTCGAGCTCCCGGCGCACGACCTCGGCCCCGTCGTGGCTGATGAGGACTGGCTTCTCACCAACACTGGTCTGGAGACTCACGGGGCGCTGCCAGATGAGGTTGAGGTTGCGGAGCGTGTCGTCGGCCCAGTCGGGCCGGAGGTCCACGCCCATGTGGTCGTGCATGAGCAAGAGCTCGCCCCGGTTCTGGTAGTTCGCGTCGACCACCCGGATGATCGGGTTGCCCATGTTGGTGAGCTGGAACAGGAGCTGCTGTTTGATCTTCTCGAACTCCCGGCTCAGGACCTCCCAGCGGTGCCGGTTCTTGATGAAGCCGAAGGTGAAGAGCTTGTGCTCGATGCAGAAGTCGAGGGAGAGGAACTCGTCGATGAAGGTGATGTCGTTATAGACCTCGCGGATCTGGAAGAGCTTCTTCCGGCCGAGGCCCGTTCGCAGGTCCCAGTTCCTGCGGGCGGCCATGTCGTCGCAGTCCTCCCAGTCCTTGCCGAACTGGCCGCGGTTCCAGCGCTCCTCGACGTGGTAGAGGAGCTCGACGCCGAGCTTGTACGGGTTGAGCCTCATGCCCGACGACGCCGTGACGCCGCTGGCGTGGTCGGCGTAGTCGATGAGCTCCGACGCGTCCAGGACCTTTTTAGTCATGATCTCCGAGTGCCAGTACGTGGCCCAGCCCTCGTTGAGGATCTTCGTCTGGCCCTGCGGCACGAAGTAGTACGCCTCCTCCCGGATGATGGACAGGACGTCGCGTTGCCACTTCTTGAGCGGGGCGTGCTCGAGGAGGAACAGCATGACGTCGCGCTCGGGCTCCTGCGGGAACCGCTTCTCCTTCTGGCGGGCCTCGGTCTCCAGGCGCTCGCGCTCGGCCTCGAGCACCTCCCGCGGGTTGATGAACGGCTGCATGTACGGCTTGCTCTCAAACCGCGCGGGCTCGAACATTGGGACCGCGTCCTCGCTGACGGGCTGCGCCTCGGGCCTGCGCCTGATGCCGGGCGAGTGGATGTCGATCAGGTTCTCGATGCTGAGACAGACGTCGATGAACTCCTCGACCGCCTCGATGCCGAAGCTGTCCACGTAGCGCCGGATGCGAGTGCCGTGGTTCGCCACCTCGTCCATCATGTTGCGGCTGGTGTGCGTGAACCACCGGTTGTTCTTGAAGAAGTCGTTGTGCGCGCACACGTGGGCCATGACGATCTTCTGGTCGACCAGGCTGTTGCCTTCGAGCAGGTAGGCGTAGCAGGGGTTGTTGTTGATCACCATCTCGTAGATCTTCGACAGGCCGTACGTGTAGCTCTTCTTCAGCCGCTCGTACTCCATGCCGAACCGCCAGTGCGGGTACCGCGTGGGGAACCCGCCGTACGCGGCGACCATGTTCATCTGCTCGTAGGTCAGGATCTCGAACACCTGCGGGAAGAAGTCGAGCCCGTACCCGCGCGCGTGCCGCTCGATGTCTTCCTGGATGTCGAGGAGGTACCGCGGCAGTCCTCCGCCGGCGTGCTGGTGGGCTTTCATGCTCTACTTCCCCTTGCCCAGGAAAGTCTTGATCGAATCGACGATCGCGCCGCGGTCCTTGATCTCGCTCGTGATGATGCCCTCGTTCTCCTCGCCGAACGCGCCGTGGAGGTCCTTGATGAACTGCCCGCTCCCGTAGGGGCTTTCGACCTGGCCGTAGCAGAAGACATTGCTCCCGGGGAAGATCTTCTCCTCGAGGAGCCTGAGGCAGGCCTTCGTGTCGTCCACCGACCAGTTGTCGCCGTCGGAGAAGTGGAACGGGTAGATGTTCCACTCGCTCGATGGGTAGTCCGCCTCCATGATCTCGACACAGAGCTTGTACGCGCTCGAGATCATGGTCCCGCCGCTCTCGCGGGTGGTGAAGAACGTCTCGCGGTCCACCTCGCGGGCCACGGCGTCGTGGATGATGAAGCGAGTCTCGAGCCCCTTGTAGTGACGCCGGAGCCACGTATCGATCCAGAACGACTCGATCCGGACGATCTCCTTCTGCTCCTCGCCCATCGAGCCGCTGACGTCCATCATGTAGATGACGACCGCGTTGGTCTCGGGGATCTCCTCACGCCGCCACGAGCGGAAGCGCTTGTCCTCGCGCACCGGGATGATGACGGGGTTCTTCGGGTTGTACGTGCCCGACGCGATCTGCCGCTTGAGCGCCTCACGGTAGGTCCGCTTGAAGTGGCGCAGGCTCTCGGGTCCGGTGCGGCGGACGGCGACGTAGCGGTCCCTGACCGCGACGATCTTCTCCTTGCCACGGCTCTCGATGTTTGGCAGCTCGAGCTCCTCGCCGAGGATGTCGGCGAGCTCCTCGAGCGTGACCTCCACCTCGAGGACGTGCTCGCCCGGGGACTCGCCGGCCTTGCCCTGGCCGTCGCCCTCCTCGCCCGACACGGGGTCTCCCGGCTCGCCCTCGCCCTGTCCAACGCCGCCCGATTGTTTGTCGTCGAACCGGAACCGCGGGATGTCGACCTGGGGCAGCGGGATCGAGATCTTGTCCTTGCCCTGCCGGCCGATGAGCTCCCCGCTGCTGATGTACTTCCGCAGGTTCTTCCGGATCTTCCCCCGGACGATCTGCTTGAACCTGGAGAGGTCTTCCTCGGGACCGACCGGCATGTCGGATCACCTCTCCTTCGTGTCACCGCGCGCGAAGATGCTGGCCACGTAGTTCAGCACGTCGGTCGCGCAGATCTCACAGTAGCCGTACTTGGTCTTCATCCTGTGCTTGATGACGTCGATCTGCTCCTGGGTCTTCTGGTCCACCACGTTGGAGACGAGGCTCGTCAGCTTGATCGAGTCCTTCTGGTCCTCGAAGAGCTTGCGCTCGAGGGCGCGGCGGAGCCGGTCGTTGGTGTCCCACTGGAACTCTTTTCCGTCCACGGCGAGCGCGCCGATGAAGTTCATGATCTGGCGCCGGAAGTCCTCCTTCTGCGCCTCGGCGATCTCGATCTTCTCCTCGATCGAGCGCATGAGCCGCTCGTCCGGCTCCTCGTCCTGGCCGGTGTAGCGGTTGCGCACCTTCTGCTTGAGGGTATAGGCCTTGACGTTGTCGATGTAGTTCATGCAGAGCTTGCGGATCGCCTCCTCGTCCACCGAGACGGCGCGCTGCACCTCGTTCTTGACGATCTCCTCGTACTCGCGCTTCACGATGCTGATGAGCTCGTTGTACCGCTTGCGCTGCTCCTCGTTCGTGATGAGCGAGTGGCTCCTGAGCCCCTTCTCGAGCTCGTTGAGCACCATGAAGGGGTTGAGGCACCCCTCGGCCTCGCTGACCAGGGCGTTGGAGATCTTGTCCTGGACGTACCGCGGGCTGATGCCCTCCATGCCTTCGCGCGCCGCTTCGTGGCGCAGCTCCTTGATGTTGTCCTCGTTGAAGCCGGGCAGGATCTTGCCGTCGTAGAGCTTCAGCTTCTGGATCAGGTTCAGGTTCGCCTTCTTGGGGTCGTGGAGTCGGGTCAGCACGGCCCACATGGCCGCGACGTCGAGCGTGTAGGGCGCGATGTGCGTGCCGGAGATCTGGTCCTGCGAGAAATCCTTCCTGTAGATCTTCACCTCCTCGCTGACCTTGGTGATGTACGGGATGTCGACCTTGATCGTGCGGTCCCGCAACGCCTCCATGAACTCGTTGCTCAGGAGCTTGCGGTACTCGGCCTCGTTGGTGTGGCCGATGATCACCTCATCGATGTCGGTCTGCGAGAACTTCTTGGGCTTGATCGTGTGCTCCTGCGTGGCGCCGAGGAGGTCGTAGAGGAACGCGACGTCGAGCTTGAGGATCTCGATGAACTCCACGAGGCCGCGGTTGGAGATGTTGAACTCGCCGTCGAAGTTGAAGGCCCGCGGGTCCGACTCCGAGCCGTAGATGGCGATCTTGCGGTAGTTGATGTCGCCCGTCAGCTCGGTCGAGTCCTGGTTCTTCTCGTCCTTGGGCTGGAACGTGCCGATGCCTACCCGGTCCTTCTCGGTGAGGAGCAGGCGCTTGACCCGCACGTGCTTCACGACCTGCGACCAGTCGCCGGCGTACCGCTCGAGCAGATCCTTGAAGATGAACCGGCACGCGGGGCACAGGTCGCCGTCGACTTCCAGGCGGTTGCGTTCGTCGCCGAGGCCGAGGTCCTGGAACGCCTGGCTGCGCCACTCGCCGGGGATGAGCCGCAGCGGCTCCTCGTTCATCGGACAGGGGAAGACCTCCTCGCCGGGTCCCTCGGGGCTGCCGGGGTCTCGTTCGAAGCGCCATTCGTAGGTGTACAGCGCGCCCGCGGGCGTCCGGACGTACGCCTCGAGGCCTCGCTTGAGCAGCCTGACGATGGTCGACTTCGACGAGCCCACGGGACCGTGGAGCAGGATGATGCGCCGCTCCGGCCCGTACCCCTCGGCCGCCGCCTTGAGCACGTTGACGAACCGCATGAGGGGGATGTCGAGGCCGAAGATCGTGTCGCGCTGATCGCCCGCCACGTCCTCGGTGAAGAACCGGTATCTGACCAGCTTCTTCCTCGCGTCGATGTACTCGTCCACGCCCCGGGACACGATCATGTCCAGGATGCGCTGGAACGAGGAGCGCGCCACCTGCGGATGCTCGCGGATGATCTCCAGGTAGTCCTCGAACGTGCCGGTCCAGTGCAGATCGCGAAAGCGATCGTAGTCCTGGAAGGCAGCGATGCGTGAGACCATGCTGGGCCTGTCGTGTTGCCGGGTGTCTGCCATTCGGTTCTCCTCGAGACCTGTGGTCCGTGTCGGCGAGTGAGTCTAGCACCTTCGCTCAGGGCACGGAACGATCCATGAAACCGCTCCCGCTCCCGCTCCCGCTCACGCCGCGAAACGCTCGCCCCGTGCTCACTCGGCGTCGAGATCGAAATCGCGGGAGACCTGATCGGTCTGGGCGGCATTGCGGGTGAAGATCAGGCGCGGGCTGTCGATGACCACCGACTGGCCCTCGATGTGCCCGTCGGAGATCACGACGCGGAGCCAGTGGCGGCTCGATTCGCTCCGTCGCTCGCCGTTCGTCGTCTTCTCGGCCACGATGTTGACCGTGTTGGCGCCCCGCCTCAGGTAGCTCGTGACCTCGATCGGCGCCGCCGGGACGTTGGAGTCGTCGAAGGTCCGCACGAGCCGACCGTTGATCTCCACGGTGATCCGGTACTGGACCATGCCTGGTGCGCTGGCCTGTGCGACGAGCCAGTAGCGGCGCGACAACCCCCTGCCGCCCTCGGGAGGCGGCGGCTGCGGGTCGCTCCGCGGCCTGACCGGAGTCACGGAGTCGGAGCTGGAGGCGTGGTCCTGGCCGGCGGGACCTCGATCGACGGTGTCCTGGCGCTCCACGCTGTACTGTGGCGCGTGGATGTGGACGTTGCCGTCGGCATCGAGCGTCACCCTGGCGTTCTCGAACTCCTGGCCGCGAACGCCCGTGATCAGCACGCCGTTCAGGTAGACGTCAACGGCCCAGGCCGGGACCGCGAACACGGAGATTCCAACGAGCGCCACGACGGCGCTTCTCGACGACGTCATATCTCACCTCTGATGTCCATCACGTCCCTCGACTGACGGAGAACCGGGTCCGGAGATTCAACCGCAGCTCCTCGCGCGAGCACGGACCCGTATGTCTAGCGCGGATCGTGGCCAGCTCACAAGTGCCGGCCGGCCGGTGATATACTGCGCCTCGTGGGCACAGTCATCATCGCCATGATGGTCGTCGGCGGCTGGGCCCTGTGGATCTGGTCGCTGCGGGTCGAAAACAAGTACGACGAGACCGTGAAGAAGAAGGTCAAGAAGCAGGCTCCGCCCGATCCGCAGGCTCCGCAGGCCCTCGAATGGCCGCCTGCCGATCACGGTTGGCCGCGCACCTGATCGACGGGAATCGCCCGGAACAGACCGAAGCTCCGCACGACTCGCCCTCCACGGACAAGCTCCACACGATCCAGCGCCCGAGCCCTCCAGCCCGGGAGCGCCACGCCCGGCGGCACGCCGAACCGATCGTCCTCGACATAGAGCACCGACCGGGCTCCACGGGCCGATCCCTCCCCCCAGATGTCGAAGTCGTCCATCCCGGACGACAGGCACAGCACGCGCGTGTCGGCCGGTGCCCCGGCCGCGTCGAGGGCGAACCGGAGCTGCGAGCAGATCGTGTAGTGGCTGCCCGCCACTGGCTCGCCCGGGTTGCGAGCCGAGAGGACGGCGCGAGCGACGTCGGGCCAGCCGTGGAGCTCGTTCGTGAGGTCATACTGAGGCTCGTACCGCCGGCCGAGCGCGACCGGCAGCAGCGAGGTCCACACGGCGAGGTGGAGGACCAGCAGGACCACCGCGAGCCAGATGGAGGCCGCCAACGTCCATGCGCGCAGTCGTCGCGGCCGGTCCTCGTCTCGCGTGCACAGCCCACCGAGCGCCACGGTGAGCGTGAGATACCCCTGGGCCGGCCAGTGCGGCTCGGCCGCCGGGCTCGAGGCACAGAGCGCCAGCATGCAACCGAGCGCCGGTGCCGCGAACGAGAGCAGCACGGCGTGCTCGGCGTCGTGCCTCCGTCGCCAGAGCCAGACCAGGGCATGGACAACGCCAGCCGCCATGGGGACGCCCAGGTAGAGCGCCTGACCGCCGACGGCCGCTCCGAGCCTCGTGAGCGACAGGCCGAAGCCCCCCTGGGTCCAGACGAAACGATGCAGCACGCCGGCCCACCCGTGGGCATCGTTCCAGAGCACGACCGGGGTGACGACCGCGGCACATGCCGCCGCGGCGATCCAGGGCCGCGCCGAACGGAGGAGCGACCGGTGGGACGGGTGGGCGAGCGCGGCCAGCGCGCCAATGATCAGGAAGAACCCCGTGACCTTCGCCACGAACGTCAGCCCGAACATCGCGCCGACGAGCCCGGCCTCGATCCACCCGCGGCCCCTGGTCGATGCATTGCCGCGACGATGTCTGCGCAGCGCCGCGGCGAAGACGACGACCGACCAGACCCAGAGCGCCGAGGCGGGCGCGTCGGGGGCCGCGGCCAGCCCGCCGACCGTCACCATCGGGACCAGCGCCAGCGCGAGGACCGCGACGAGCCCGGCTCGGCCCGACTCGAAGCCGTCGCGGGCGAGGACGAACGCCCCGGCGAGGGTCAGGGCATGGCAGATGGTCGGGATCATGCGGACCGCGCCCGGGCTGACCCCCAGGACACGAGTCGCGGCGGCAATCAGCCAGCCGATCATCGGGGGATGATCGAGGTAGCTTCCGGCGAGGTGCCTGCCATAGCAGTAGTAGAGTGCCTCGGCGTCACCGAGGCCCACGAGGGCGCCCGCGATCCCGTGCCACGCCGCGAGCGCGAGGACCACGACGCCGGCCTGGACGTCCGGGCGCGACCACCTCATGAAGCTGCCAGACCCGCGACGAGGTCCGCCACGGTTCGTGCCGCGCCCGGCCCCTCGAGGCGCCTGACGATCTCGCCGCGCGCCTCGCGCTGGGCATCGGCGAGACGTGGCCGGTCGAGGATCGCGGCGATGTGGTCCCCCATGACCTCCCCTGTCGCGCTCCCCTGCAAGAGCTCGGGCACGAGCCTCCGGCCGAGGATCAGGTTTGGCAGGGCGAAGTACCGGCACCGCACGACGATGCGAGCCAGGACGTAGGTCGCCGTCGAGAGGCGGCACACCGCGACCTGCGGCACGCCTGCGAGCGCGGCCTCGAGGGTCGCCGTGCCCGAGGCCACGAGCGCGGCATCGGCCACGGCCAGGGCGGCGGCGCCGGGCTGGTCGAAACGAGGCCAGCTCACGACCCTGACCCACGACGGCACGTCGGGACGGTGCACGAGGCTCGGCGCGAGCGCCATGACGACTTCGATCCCGTGCCGGCGCCGGAGGCGGACCGCCGCCTCCAGCATCGGCGGCAGGTGTCTCGCAACCTCGGCGGGCCTGCTCCCCGGCAGCAACGCCAGGCAGGTGGTATCGCTCCAGAGCCCGACCTCGTGACGCGCCTCTCCGCGGTCCATCCGGTCCTGATCGATGAGGGGATGGCCGACGAACGTCGCCCGGACGCCCGCCGCCCGGAGCGTCCCCGACTCGAACGGCAGCACGCACGCGACGTGATCGAAGGCCGAAGACAGGTCACGAGCCCGTCCAGGTCGCCACGCCCAGACCTGAGGCGCCACGTACCCGACGACCGGGATGCCCGCACGCCGGAGGCGTTTTCCGAGCGGGATGTTGAATTCCGGCAGGTCCACGAGGAGCGCGACGTCGGGACGCCAGCGCGTCGCGACCGACAGCATCCTGGCCCAGGCGCCTCCGATCCGGTGGATCCTGGCCAGGAGCTCGACACCTCCCATCGCCGTCGTCCGGCGCAGGTCGACGTCGAGGTGCGCCCCGACCGAAGCCAGCGAGGGCCCGCCCATGCCCCTCGATTCGACGCGGCCGATCGATTCGTGGAGCCGCGCGATCACCGCGGCGGCGTGCCGGTCCCCTGACGCTTCTCCCGCGACGACGAGCACCCGGCACGGTGAAGGTCCGGACGTTGCGGGCTCGCCATCGTGTCCGATCATCCCTCGTGATCTTACCCGTGTTGCGTCGAGGGCACACCGTTCTCTATGCTCGGTGCGATGCGCCGCCGCAGGAGACGACCTGTCGAGCCGGTCCAGATCTCGAAGACCATCGAGTCGCAGCTCCGGCGCCTGGGCGTGGACCCGCCGCTTCCCTTCTCACTTATCAAGGCCTGGATCGAGGCCGTCGGTCCATACATCGCCAGGGTATCGCGCCCGGCTCGGATCCGCGGCAAGACGCTCGTCGTCCACGTCAGCACGAACTCGTGGATGGCGGAGATCCAGATGCTGGCGCCGTCGATCCTCGCCCGGATCGCCGACCTGAGCCCGGTCCCGAAGGTCGGAAAGCTCCGGCTGAAGCTCGCGGGCGAGCCCATGTTCGTCCCAGCGTCGATCGAGCGCCCTCCGGAGCCCGTCCCGGCTCCGCGGCGGGAGGTCGTCATACCCGAGATCCTCTCGCGCGCGCTCCAGGCGATCGACGACGAGGAGCTCCGAGCGGTCGTCACGCGAGCGATCGCGGCGACACTCGCCCGATGAACATCGCCGAGTCTCGACTCACGCCGATCTGCAGATGTCGATGAATCGCTCGAGCCGATCGATGTCCTTGATCCCCTGCGCCGACTCGACGCCGGCCGAGATCTCGACCCCCCAGGGCCTCGTGGTCCTGATCACGGACGCCACGTTCTGGGTGTTGAGCCCGCCGGAAATGACGACCTTGCCCCAGCGCTTCGCGCTCCGGGCGAGGAGGAAGTCGAAGGAGACCTCACGAGCGCCTGCATGGACCGCGGGATCACCGTCGAGCACGAAGAACGCACACTCGTAGAGCGCCATCTGCTCGAGCGAAGCGGAGCTCCGCACCCTGATGACCTTGGAGCAGCGTCCCGAGAACCGCCGGCAGTAGTCGGGGTCCTCGCTCCCGGCGAAGAGCGCCATCTTGATCCCGGCCTGGGACAGCGTCCGTTCGACAGTGCGGCCAACGGCATCGACGAACATTGCGATGGTCAACGCATCGTCGGGCACGGCCGACACGATCTCCCGGGCCTGAGTCACGCTGACCGACGAGCTGGACTGTGGCCAGAAGAAGATGCCGAACGCGTCCACTCCGAGCGCAGCGGCCTTCTCCGCATCCTCGGGCCGGGTCAGACCGTTGAGGTGAACGCGCACGGGCATGGCGACAACAGGATAGCCCACGGCAGCGAGGCCGGGCCACTTTCCGGGGCTCCCGACCTGGGTCTCAGCGTGCCGTGCGGAGGTATCGTGCCACGAGCGCGGCGCTCCGGATCTCGCGTTCGGCCTGGTAGGTCGTGAGCTCGAGGAGGCGCTCGACGCCGACCGCGAGCTCGTGGTCGGGGCACTCCGGCCCGACGGGACGGCCGTATGCCAGCTCGAGCAACGCCTGCCGTGCTTTCCCGCGGAGCACGGGAGCACCCGGCGCGCACGACGAGCAGACCACGCCGCGCGAGGCGTCGAACCTGCCGGCTGCCCCGGCCGGCGCCGGTCGACCGCAGGCCGCGCAGCGGTCGAGCACCGGCGCGACACCCGCTTGCTTCAGGCTCTTCAAGAGGAGCGACGCGAGGAGAGCGATCGAGAACCCGTCGGTCTCGATGCGAGCGTATGCCTCAGAGAGGAGGGACAGGGGGCCGGGATCCGCTTCGCCCCACGGGGTGAGCTCGCGCACGACCTCGGTGATGCACGTCGCCGCGGCGTAGCGGCGCGGATCGCGGGGGATCGAGGGGAAGCACCGCACGATCTCGGCCTCGACGAGGGTCATCACATCGCCGCGACGACCAGGCTCCAGCACGACGCCGAGCACCTGGAGGGGTTGGAGCACCGACGGTGGGAAACGGCGCTTCGAACGACGCGCACCACGAGCCACGGCCTTGGTCTTGCCGAGCCGCGAGGTGATCAGGGTGAGCATCCGGTGGGACTCGCCGAAGCTCGCCGAACGCACGAGGACCGTT
>Ga0233425_10004371_pt1 | contig 23830 bp, 20 predicted proteins | sample Watercolumn_Towu_2_FD_181712 | JGI IMG/M metagenome (GOLD analysis project Ga0233425, IMG submission 181712) | Freshwater microbial communities from Lake Towuti, South Sulawesi, Indonesia - Watercolumn_Towuti2014_140_MG | ecosystem: Environmental > Aquatic > Freshwater > Lake | place... | reverse complement strand
CGGTACCGCTCCTGGAAAACTATTATATCCTTTAAATGGAGGAGTGCTTACCAGCGGGTTTGGAAACAGGATAAGCCCGATAACAGGGACACTAAGGTTTCATTCCGGTATAGACCTGGGTGCAAATCCCGGAAATAAGGTCTTAGCGGCTGCGCAAGGGGAAGTGATAAATGCTGAATATATCGGTGGATACGGATATACCGTGATAATTTATCATGGCGGCGGGTTTTCGACTCTATATGCTCATCTTTCAGGCTTTGCTGTGTCTTCCGGTCAGACTGTCAAGCAGGGCCAGATTATAGGGTATGTGGGCTCCACAGGTTTTGCAACAGGGCCGCATCTGCATTTTGAAGTCAGGGTAAACGGAGCGGCACGAAATCCATACGGTTATTTTTAACTTTAAAAAATAATTTATTTAATGAAAATAATTAAATATAATCTTTTAAAGTGCAGTTTTTATGCTAAATAATTCTGAAATCTGAGATTAATATAAATTTGTCAAACAATATTTCAAATAAAATTAAAAGTAAAGGGGGCTGAAAATGGCACCGAAAATTAAACATATCGAGGGAAAAGATAAGGGAAATCTGAAGCTTTATGCATTAAGCACATGCATATGGTGCGGTAAAACTAAAAAACTGCTGGCAGATCTAGATGTTGGGTATGACTGTATCGATGTTGATCTTCTGGACTATGAGGACCAGCAGGAGGTCCTGAAAGAAATAAGAAAATTTAATCCGGGCGGAGGTTTTCCCACGCTGGTCATTGACGGTAAGGACTGCATTGTGGGTTTTGACGAGGAAAAAATAAGGCAAAGATTTGAGTCCATGTGAGAGGAAAAAATGGAGCGGCAGTATTCTGAAGAAGATATTGAAAAGGCATACAGGAAAATAAAAAGTGATGCTGAATCATACGGATATAATTTAAATCCCGAAGAAGATTTTACCAGATCCCTGGTAAAGGGTCTGGTTATAAATACGGGAAGGTATGGCTACCAGTCATGCCCGTGCAGACTTTCCACAGCAAAGATTGAAGAAGACAGGGATATAATCTGCCCGTGTGATTACAGGGATGCTGATCTGAATGATTATGGCGCATGCTACTGCGGTTTGTATGTGGACCGTGATATAAAAAACGGTGTTAAGAAATTAAAACCAATTCCTGAAAGAAGATTTTTAAAGCAAAGTTCAGAGGAAAGCAGAAAAGAACCTGATAAAATTCTATCCGTTCCGGAGAAGATTGATTCATTTGTAAGGTCCCTTGAGAGTAAAAAAATTGGAATATGGAGATGTAAAGTCTGCGGTTATCTCTGCGCAAGAGAAAATCCTCCGGAAATCTGTCCAATATGCAAGGTGGGCAGTGACAGGTTTGAGCGGCTGCTTTGACTTAAGTGCCTGTCAGAAATTTAAAACAACTGAATTTTACCCCAAATTTTCCGGAAATAAAAAGCACGGGAATTTTTTAATCTTTTCAGATTATTAAAAAGAATGCATGCATTTTTTTATTTTTTCATATATATTATGCTTTTGCTTTTCTCTGTTTTGCAGTTTGAACCGGGGTAAAGCGCTTTTGTAAACTATTAAAAATGTATATTTAAATAAAACCGGCAGTTGAACAAATGGAAGAAGAAAGAAAAAAAATACTTAACGACAATTTAAGGCCGATGCTTTTTAAATTTTCGTATCCGCCAATAATTGCCCTTTTTTTTGGTGCCCTGTATAACATGGTGGATACCATTTTTGTGGGGCAGAAAGTCGGGCCAGCTGCTATTGCCGGGCTTACCATTGTCCTGCCGATAATGATTGTCATGTGGGCAATAGGATTTATGGTTGGCAATGGCGCAGGTTCGATAATTTCAAGAAATCTGGGTGCAGGAAATAAGAGCCTGGCTGTAAAAACAGGGGCAAATGCTATTGCATTAAATTTGTTTCTGAGTTTACTGGCAATGGTCCCATGCTATATATTTCTTGAGAAGCTTCTCAGATTATTTGGGGCATCAGAAGAGGTTCTTCCTTATGCAAAAGATTACTCCGCAATTATATTGATAGGTTTTATACTTTACTCATTTGATGCATTTGCAAGGGTGGCCATCAGAGCCGAAGGGAAACCCAGAGCTTCAATGTATCCTATAATTCTTGGTGCAGTTCTTAACATTGTACTGGATTATTTTTTTGTATTTCCTCTCAACATGGGTGTGCGCGGAGCGGCAATTGCCACAATAATCAGCCAGGTGGTTACCGCCGTATTTATACTGATTTATTTCCGGAGGGGAAACAGCATATTTAAATTTAAGGTAACCGATTTCAAGCCGGATTTTAAGATAATGCTGGATATTATGAAAATCGGAACGCCGTCTTTTTTAATGGCAACCATTGACAGCCTGATGATACTTCTTTTTAACAGGGCCGTAATAAAATATGGAAATGATGATTACATAGCAATAGTTGGCATCGGCATCAGGATGATCGATCTTCTTCTTATGCCAGTTATAGGCCTGACCCAGGGTTTTTCAACAGTGGTGGGTTTCAATTATGGGGCAAAACTTTATACAAGGGTAAAAAAAATTCTAGGAGAGACAATTATATGGAACACTGTCTTCACCACTGCTGTTTTTCTTATTCTGATGATATTTCCAAGACAGCTTCTCGGAATATTCAGCAGCAATGAAGAATTTATAAATATCGGAGTAACCCCGCTTAGAATTCTTATCGTTTTTTTCCCCTTTCTTGGTTTTCAGTTTGTTGGAGGTACCTTTTTCCAGTCAATCGGAAAAGCCATGCCTGCAACTGTTATCACTATCTCCAGGCAGGTAATTTTTTTAATACCCGCAATACTTGTATTTCCGCTGTTCTGGGGGCTTACCGGAATATGGGCAACCTGGCCCTTTTCAGATTTTATGGATGTGATCGTGTGTGCGGGATTTATTATTGCCGAGCTTAAGGTTATAAACAGATTGATAAGAGAAGACGGGGTTGAAGGCGGAATCAAAAGGGCATAACCTAAAAGCCTATTCTACGAAATCCTTGACCCCTGCAATAAAAACTTTACAGTCACCAAATTTTTTTGATATTTTATCTATTGCGCCTGTGAGTTTTTCCTCTTTTTTTTCATCTTCTTTTAATAAAACATTATCCAGGTCGGAGTTCTGTTTCAGTCCGCTCACAGAGATCCCGATGAGCCTCACTTTTTTCCTCATGAGGTCCGTATTTTTAAGCAGGGTCAGTGAGTTTTTGTAAATATCAAATATTGCAGATGTGTGCCTTTCAAGGGTCATTCTTTTTGTGACAGTTTTAAAATCGGCATACCTGACCTTAAGTGTCAGAACTTTTCCTCTGCAGGCGCCGGAGTAGAGGTTTGCAGAAATTCTTTGAGAGAGAAACAGCAGTGTGGATTTTAACACAGCGGTGCTCCCGGTATCTTTTGTAAAAGTTGTTTCCCGGCCGACTGATTTTGCCTCCTGGTATGGCGTAACATTCCTGTTGTCAATACCTTCAGACATATCGTGCATGAACCGGGCCATTGCATCGCCAAATCTGGCTCTGAGAACCTCAACCGGAATTCTGGAAAGTTCCCCGATAGTTTTTATTCCCATTGAATTCAGTTCCGTGCATGTGACCCTTCCGACACCCCATATGAAAGAGACCGGGAGTTTTTTTATTTTTTCAAGCATTTCAGGGGTGTTTTCAAGTACGGTAAAGCCATTGGGCTTTACAAGTCCGGATGCAAGCTTCGCAAGAAATTTATTCGGGCCTATACCTGCAGAGGATGTGAGGTTTGTCTGTTCGTATATTTTGCCTTTTATTTTTTTTGCTATTTCAAGGGCGCTGCCGAAAAGCCTTTCACATCCGGTAACATCCAGGAACCCCTCGTCACATCCGACAACCTCGACGACAGGTGTAAACTGAAAAAATATCTCCCTTATTTTTCTGGATTCTTTAAGGTATTTTTCCATATCAACCGGGACATATATGCCATCGGGGCACAGCCTTCTTGCCCTTGTAAGGGGCATGCCTGAGTATAGTCCGTATTTCCTGGCCTCGTAGGAGGCTGTGGATATAACGCCCCTGTTTAATGGTCCGCCGACTATAAGGGGCTTATTCTTGTATTCCGGATGATCCCTTTGCTCAATCTGCGCAAAAAAAGCATCCATATCTATGTGTATTATTTTTCTTTCCGGTCCGGTTTTCATCATGGCATGTTTTAGCTTTCAACTTTTAAGAATTTTAAATTTTCTGAAAGTACAGCTTTTTTTGTTTTTTCCTTCTGCCTCAGTTGTACAATATCTTTGAGTGCCGCTATGCTGTAAACATCCCTCACCGCCAGGGACACATTGTTATCCCTGGTGCAGAGTCTGCCTTTCATTATGAGAAACGAGTTTCCTGCGATTGTCTTTGAATATTTTTTATACGCTTCCGGAAAAAGCACCGTTTCATACATTCCGTCTTCATCTTCAAGCGTACAGAACATCATATCCTGGCCCGTTTTCGTTTTTTCGGTTCTTTTTGTGATTACCAGCCCTGCTGTGAACAGATCTTCAGGGCATTGAAAAAAATAACCGCCGGGCCGGACTGAGCATCTTTTATAAAATGAGCCGCTTTGTGTAATGTAATATGGCATGAGCCCTGATGTGCAAAGGTTTTTTTTGAGTCTGCTTATCGGATTTTCACTTACATAAAACCCCAGTATTTCAGCTTCGAGTTCAAGCTTTTCCCAGGGGGTGAAGTCTGCGATGAAACTTTCGGCAAGGAGGGAATTATCAGTGTCTGAACCGTTTCCTGTCTGTTCCTTTTCAGGCAGGACACTCTCATATAGGCCCGGCCCATGAATTTTGCTTTCCGCCGGGCTGTTTTTTTTCCGGTTTTTTAACAGGCAGAATTCAAAAAGAAGGTCCTTGCGGGATTTTGATGTGAAGTCAAAAGCCCCGGTTTTTATCAGATTTTCAATGGCGCTTCCGTTTATTCTGTGCTCAGGCGAAGCCATTCTTGCGCAGAAATCTGCAAGGTTCAAAAATCTGCCGTTATTTCTTCTCTCCTTTTCTATTGAACAGGCAGATGAATTTCCTAGATTTTTTACTGAAACCAGGGGAACCCTTATTGCTGTTCCGCTGTCTTCGGGTTCAAAGTTAAAAATGCTTTCATTGATGTCCGGGAGCTTTAATTTGATTCCAAGCCTCCGTGCTTCTTCGATATACTGCATCTTGCTGTAATAACCCGAATTGTTTGTCAGAATAGCTGCAATAAATTCGGCAGGGTAATGATATTTAAGGTAACATGTTTTATATGAGAGCTCAGCATAAGCGGCTGCGTGGGCCTTCACAAAGGCATAGCTTGCAAACTTTGAAATCAGGGTAAATACCTGCTCGACTGTCTTTCTTTCATAGCCGTTTGCAATCCCTCTCCTTATAAATCCTGAACGGCAGGCGAACATTTTTTCTTTTGACAGGTTAACTATCGCCTTGCGAAGCTCATCAGCTTCTCCGAAACTGTATCCGGCAACTTTTATTGCCACCTGCATTGCCTGTTCCTGGTAAAGCATCACCCCGTATGTTTCCCCAAGCACTGGCTCAAGATCCTTATGTATGCAACTGGTTTTCTCCCTTCCGAATTTCCTTTCGATAAAGTTATCCACCATGCCTGACTGCTGGGGGCCCGGCCTGTAAAGAGATATTAAAAGGGTTATATCATTAAGCGATGCCGGCTTTAATTTTCTTGCCAGGGTTCTTATACCGAAACTTTCAAGCTGGAAAACTCCAAGAGTCTTTCCTTCCTGCATGAGCCTGAATACCTCATTATCGTTGCAGGCGCTTACGGAGATGTCCGCATTTATATTTCTTTTTTTTCTGAGGAGCAAAAGCACGTCCGCTATCAGACTTAAGCTGAGGGAGCTTATCAGGTCGATTTTCAATATTCCGATATCTTCGATGCTGTTCATGTCAAACTGGCTCATCACCTCTCCGGTTTCTGAAAAAGCAAGAGGTATTGTTTCCGGCAGGCGGGAGTTTGAAACTATAAAGGCTGACGGATGCACCGACATGTGCCTCACATAGCCGTTTATGCCCTCTGCTATGGTCCGCATCCTGCCGTACTCTACGGGGGAACTTCCGGCACTTCCGGTGCCGGCAGGACACCTGCCTGACCTTCTGCTGAAAGATAAAAGCTCTACGGCATGGTCAGCCTCTTCTTTGGATGCATTGACAAGGCGGGCCGCTTCTCTTAAGGATGCGCGGGGTTTTGTGGTGGAAAAGCTTGCAACCCTTGCAACATTTTCTCTTCCGTATTTGGACTGCAGATAGTTCCAGATCTTCTCCCTGTCCCTGCTCGAGATATCGATATCTATATCCGGCGGCTCCTTTCTTTCTTCATTTAAAAATCTTTCAAAGTAGAGATTGTTTGCCACCGGATCGACATCGGATATCTGCAAAACGTATGATGCCAGGCTTCCTGCGGCAGAGCCTTTGCCGCATACTGGTATTTTATTTTCAGAGGCAAATCCTGCAATGTCTGCCACAACAAGAAAGTATCCGGCAAACCCGGTTTTTTTTATCACCCCAAGCTCTCTTTCGAGCCTTTCTGAAATTTTTTTGTCCGCGTTTTTTCCAAACCGCAGTTCCAGACCCTTAAGACACAGCTCTTTTAAATACTCGTCCTGACTCTGGCCCCCCGGAGTTTTATAATGGGGCAGTTTCACACTGTCTGTATCAAAATCAAAACAGCATTTTTCTGCAATTTTACACGTATTTCTGACTGCATCAGGAATATCGTAAAACAGCCCCGCCATTTCCCGTGCGGATTTTAGATAGTGCTGGTCATCTTCAATTACCTTCATTGTGGGATCCGGATTAACGGACATCAGTTTTATCCTGGCAAGATGCCTGTACACCCTGTGATCCGTGCGGGCCAGGTAATGGACATCATTTGTGGCAGCTATGGGAACTTTCATGCTTCGGGCAAAATTTATAAGCATTTCGGAAACAGGGGCCGCGGGGAAAAACTTCTCAAAATTGCGGGCCGCGCCTGCTGCCGGACTGTAATCCGCAGGCCTTAAACGCTGCACCTCAATGTAAAAATTATCTCCGAAAATATTATAAAGATGGCGCGTAAATTTTGCAGCCCCGTCAAAATCTTTTTTCCTTATGAGGGCGGGCAGAAGCCCCACGCTGCATCCGCTGAGGCATATGAGCCCTCCGGAAAAATTTTCAAGGTCAGTCATTTTAACAAACGGGATGCTGCTGCCGGTATGAATACCGCTGCAGCCGGGAGAGTCTGAATTTTTTTCGCTGCCTGCCTGGTTTATGTATGAGGTGTATATGAGCCTGCATATGTTTCTGTAGCCTTCCAGGTTGCTTACAAGTATTGTAAGGTGGGTGAGGCAATTATTTTCAGAAAGGCATATTTCGCAGCCGGTAACAGGCTTAATGCCTGCGGATCTGGCAAGCCTGTAAAATTGAACCGCCCCGTGCATCACATATTTGTCTGTAAGCGCAATGGATTTAAATCCAAGCTCGCAGGCTCTTTCAATCAGATCTTCAGGCTTTATTGAAGATTCAAGCATACTGAAATGGCTGTGAACATGCAGATGTACAAACACCGGTCGCTCCATGAAAAATCACTTATAATAAATAAAAGGAATAAAAAAACAGTTCCAGCAGCCTGCGGCATGCGGGACAGAAAATAACGGATAAAATTCAAACATATCTCACATGTTCCTGTAAACGGCCACTACTTTACCAAGTATTCTGAAGTTCAGGTCTGCGGTGCTCCGGTTTTTGCCGGGGCCGATTTTTATCGGGGGATAATCCGGGTTAGAGGACCTGAGCTCCGTGCCGCCTCCGGCACCGTAAAACCTTTTAACCGTTGCCTCTTCTCCCAGAAGCACTGCCACCACATCACCGCTCTGCGCCGTGTCCTGCGACCTCACCATGATTATATCTCCTTCAAGTATGTGGTCGCCTGTCATACTGTCCCCCTTCACCCTTAGTGCAAAATCCGCTCCGTATGCTTTAAGAAAACTTTCAGGAACGCTTATATATTCCTCAATGTTTTCCTGTGCAAGGATGGGGCTGCCTGCGGCAATTCTTCCAAGAACTGCAAAGCTGTGAATGGGAGAAAATTCCCGGTTTTCTTTATAAGGATTTCCATATGTTTTTGAGCCGCCCGGTTCACCAGCCAGTGGGGCGGAAATAAGCACCTTTATAGCTTTTTCCGTCAGCCTTAATGATCTTGCAAGCGAGTTTCTGGCAATGTAGCCTTTTTTTTCAAGGGCCTTTATATGGTCCGACGCCGCCCGGGGGGATGAAAACCCCATATTTTCCGCCACATCCCTGACAGAAGGGGGATAGGAATTGCGGCTCATAAAATCATATATTTTTTCCAGTACGGTTTTCTGTCTTTTTGTCAGTTCCATTTTTATAATAAGCAGGTTTATTTTCCATATCGGGATGCAACGGTTAAAACTTTTTATCCATATCCCTATGAGGGTTATTATAAAATATTACTATACATTTGTATAGTAATATTTTCGAAATAATCCATACTGTCCCTAAAATTTTCTTTTACAGTGAAAATGCGGCATCAATTCAACGGTATGCTGAATATGAAAGTGTTTTTGTCGTTTTTGGAGCTGAAATCAAGCTCACCTTCAAGGATTGTCGCAATTTTTTTTGAAATGGCAAGGCCAAGCCCGAAACCTTTTATGCTTTTTACATCAATTGTTTTTGATCTGTAAAAAACATTGAATATTCTGTTTTTTTCATCGTCCGGGATGTTCTGCCCGGTATTTGAAACAGAAAATATGACATAATTCCGGTCCGAAGCTAAGTCGATGTTTATTTCCGAGCTTGCCGAAGAGTATTTTACTGCGTTATTAATGAGGTTTGATATGACTGTCTGGATAAGGTATTTGTCGCTTAAAACCTCAATATTTTCAGGCAGATTATATGATTTCAAAATAGTGAGCCTGTTGTCTTCAAGCTCTTTTTCATAAAATTTAACCAGCTCGTCAGTGATTTCTGCAAGGTCGATTTTTTCCTTTGAGATCTCTATAATCTTATTTTCTATTTTTGAAAGCATCAGAAGACTCTCTGTTATATTTTCAAGATCCTTTGTTTTGTTTTTTATTATATTCAAAGCTGAATCTATTTCTTTCCGGCTGGAGTAAACTCCTTCTGTTATTCCGACGGCATATCCGTTTATTGAAGTCAGCATATTTTTGATTTCATGGGACAGCATATAAGTGAATTCCTTAAGCGACTGGTGGCTCTTCTGTATTTTATTTTTCATAAGATTTATATTTTTTGCAAGAAGGCCTATCTCGTCAGAGCTTTTTATCCTTATTTTTTCACTATAGTCGCCATCCGAAATACGGCTGACTGATTTGTTAAGTTTAAGCAGCGGTCCGGATATATTTCTTCCGAGCAGAACTCCGGCTATTATTGAAATTAAACCTGCTATCAGAAAAATCAGCAGAAGGTTAAACATATAACGTAAGGGCGGAAGGGCAATTTCATCCTGCTGCCTGATAAAAACGGATAAAAAACTGCTTTCATCCAGTTTCAGGTCACGGATTGAAACATAATATTTACTGTTTCCGATGCTTTCGTAAATCATCCTGCCGGTATCTTTGCTGGAAATTAAGCTAAAAAGGCTTGAAATTGTAAAAAACCGGTTAATCTGGTTGCCGGAGCTTAATAGAAGGCTGATTTCCTGTTCGGAAAGGCCGGAAAAATTGCTTAGAATATTGGACCGGGAATCTGCAATTATTATATCCGAATTAAGGATATTTCCGGTATCTTCGAGATAACCTGAATTTTTTAAAAATTTAACCGGATCTTTTTCGATGGATCTGCTGTAACTTTCTGAGATATATTCCGTAAGCTTGTGGTTTTGCTCCGCAAGGTCAATCAATTTGTTGTTTCTGTCGCTTATCACAAAAAGCTGTGTGAAGGTAAGCGATGTTATAAAGATTATAACAAATAAAGTTACCGCTATGCTGTAAGTTATTTTATCCTGTATATTCATCTTTAATATCAGAATTAAATCTGTACCCGACAGACCATATGGTTTCGATAAGGTCCCCGTTAATATCCTTTATTTTTTTTCTCAGTTCCTTTATATGCACATCTATTGTTCTGGATTCTCCTATGAAATCAAATCCCCAGATATCTTCAAGAAGCTTTTCCCTGCTTATTACAATGTTTTTATTTTTTAAAAAATACAGCAGAATGCTGAACTCCTTGTTGGTCAGTCTTATTTCAGAGCCGTCCACAAATACTTTTCTTGCTTTTGGATGGATTTCGATCCTTACTTCAGGCAATAAATCTTTTGTTCTTGTTTTCTGCGCCGAAGATGTGGAGGCGGGGTTTAATTTCTGGCTTAACTGGTCAATGAGCTTATCAACCACTTTATTTTTCAGACTCGCCGATTTTCTGAAGCTGATTAAGATATTTTCAGGCTGTCTGTCGGCGGTACCGCCAGAAAAAATATTTTCAGAAATACTGGTATTTTCAGGTTTTGCCGAATACACCGCCCTGGATCTTCTGACAAGTGCCTTTATTCTTGCAACAAGCTCTTTTGGATTGAATGGTTTGGTGATATAGTCGTCTGCACCGGTTTCAAGCCCTTCAATTTTATCCTCATCCTCGCTTTTGGCCGTAAGCATAATAACCGGAATATTTGAAAATTTTCTTATTTGCCTGCAAATCTCAATTCCGCTGATATCAGGAAGCATCAGGTCAAGGACAATAAGATGGTACTTGGCCGGATTTTTTACAATTAAATCCAGAGCGGAATTTCCTCCGCTTGCCGTATCAACCGAATAATTTTCCTTCTTAAGAAAATCCTTAATGAGCTTTCTTATTTCCGGATCGTCATCTATTACCAGGATTTTTTCCATTGATAAATACCTGCTTCCACTGATAGCTGAAACTGATGTTCCTTAAGAATAAATTATTTTAGCATTCGATGACTTCAACACCGGTTTCTTTCAGTTTTTCAAGAAAATCCGCATCTGCCAGAGTATCGGTTATGAAGGTATTGATGACCTTCACAGGTGAAATGAAGTTCATCGAAATATGCCCGATTTTGGAATGGTCACACAGCGCTATAATTTTTTTTGCGCTGTTTAAAATATACTTTTTTGTCTGAGCCTCCAGAGGATCAACGGTAGTGATGCCTTTATAGAAATCAATTCCGGTTATACCGATAAAGGCCTTATCAACAAAGAGGCTTCTGAATGAGGAATCCGCAATGGGCCCTGTGAGTGCGTGAGTGTAGGTGTTTAAAATCCCACCGCTTATAATTATTTTGAACCTCGGGTTTGTCTTGCCAAGCAGCACAGCTATATCGCAGCTGTTTGTCACCACTGTCAGATCCTTCCTGTTTGTTATATTCAATGCTGTCTGATAGCCTGTTGTTCCTGCTTCGATAAGCACTACATCTCCCTCATCGATAAGAGATGCCGCAGCAAGGGCAATTCTTTTCTTTTCATCAATATTCTTTTCCTTCTGATCCTCGAACTTAAGCTCGTGGCCGACTGAGTCTATGCTGATTGCACCGCCATGCGTTCTTTTAATAAAGTTATTTATAGCAAGCCTATCCAGATCCCTTCTTATTGTGACTTCCGAAAGATTCAAAATTCTTGCTATTTCGCTGGCGCTGATGCTTCCAGTTTTATTGACAAGATTTATAATGTACTGTCTTCTCTCTTCACCGAGCATTTTGTTTTTATATTCTTTATTTAAAAATTCCTTTATAAGCTGTAGTTAAGTTGTAATTTTATAACAGATTTTACGGATATATGCCCCTTAAATTGGTTGCTTCGGCAACTCTTGAAACTGCAAGCATTGAGGCTGCGGTTCTCATATCAACTTTATGGTTTTTTGAAAATTCATAAGTATCATAAAAAGCCTTTTCCATGATATCTCTGAGCTTCAGATTAACCTCTCTTTTTGTCCAGAAATATGAAAGGTTGCCCTGAACCCACTCAAAATAGGATACTGTCACACCACCGGAATTTGCGAGCACATCAGGTATAATGAATTTATTGGCAGCCTTCAGCATTGCATCAGCTTCGGGAGTTGTCGGCGCATTTGCCCCCTCGGCAATTATTTTTGCTTTGATCGAAGCGGCATTATTTTCAGTGATCTGGTTTTCAAGCGCTGCAGGAATAAATATATCTGAAGGTATGTTAAATATTTCCTCTCTTGGCATAACCTCTGCCCCGGGGTATCCCTCAAGCGTCTTTTTTTCACTAAGATATCCGGCGATACTCTCTGGATTCAAACCCTTGCTGTTATAAAGACACCCGGTTACATCTGATACTGCAACTATCTTAAAACCGATATCGGCAAGTATTTTAGCGGCATTTCCTCCGACATTTCCAAACCCCTGGACGGTTACGTCAAGATCGGTGGAGGAGATCCCCAGCACTTTCAAAGCTGATAATATAGTATAGACACACCCGCGGCTAGTTGCCTCTTCACGTCCCTGGCTGCCGCCGAGGGATATTGGCTTGCCTGTGACAACACCGGGAACTGAATGCCCTTTATCCATGGAAAAGGTGTCAAGAATCCATGCCATCACCTGGGAATTTGTACCCACATCCGGAGCGGGTATATCTTTTTCCGGCCCTATAGAGTCGATAATTTCAAATGTGTACCGTCTTGTGATATGTTCGAGCTCATTTTGGCTTATTATGCGGGGATCCACAATGACCCCGCCTTTTGCTCCTCCGAAAGGAAGTCCGACCAGGCTGCATTTCCATGTCATTATCATGGCCAGAGCCTTGATTTCTTCAAGGGTGACATCCTGATGATATCTTATACCGCCCTTTGCCGGTCCCCTGTTGGTATTATGCTGTACCCTGAATCCCTTATATATTTCAATATTTCCCCTGTCTGTCTTTATGGGAATGGAAACTTCAAGCACTTTTCTGGGATTTCTCAGGTATTTCTGCATTCCTTCCTTAAGGCCAAGTCTGTCCATGGTGTCGTCAAGACGGGCAAGGGTCATTTCCCATACATTTTTACTCTGACTTTCTGCTGGGGACATTCGAATTTCCTTTCAAAAAATTAATAAAAAACATTGATATTATAGTTAAAATAACAAGTTTTTAAAAATATTTTCAGATTTTTTTTAACGGGATATCAACCCATCTTTTTTCTCTGTCTGAAATTTCTGCCGCTTCGATAACTTCCTGCACCTTATATCCTGAGTACATATCCGCCTCAGGTTTTTTATTTTCAACAATATTTTTCACAAAGTCATATGCATTTCCTGCATGGTACCTTATCCATCCTATAGAAAATTTCGGTCCCGGAAAAGCTGCAGCAGGTTTCGGGTATCTCTGGACTGTCTCTATGGACTTGAAGCCCCGCCAGCCGCCGATAGGCTCCTCAGCATCCCTGCAGTCATAAACCTCAAGGTAATTGGGCTGCATGCTGTTGAATCTGATTGCACCTTTTTCTCCGTGAATTTCCAGCCTGATTTCGTCATTTGCCCCTGTTGCAACTTTGGTTGCCTCAAGCGTACCGACGGCTCCGTTTTCCATTTCAAACAAAAGCAGCGCAAGATCATCAACATCCACGGGGCACATCTTTTCAGGATCGCCTGCCACGGGTCTTTCTTTGACAAATGTTTCGAGTTTTGAAAATACTTTTTTAAAGTCACCTGTCAGGAAGCGGATCAGGTCAATAACATGAGTGGCAAGATCATAAAGGGATCCTCCCCCACAGTACTTTTTCTGGATTTTCCAGTAAACAGGCCTTTTGGGGTCGGCGTTTCCGGCGTGCAGATAAACCGCCCTTATGCTGTAAATTCTGCCAAGCAGTCCCTCGCTTATAAGCTGCCGGGCCCTCAATGTTGCAGGGGTATAGCGGTATTCAAAACACATCTGGCATACAAGGTTTGGGTGGGCATTTGATTCATCCAGGACTTCCTTTGCTTCTTCAAGATTCATCGCCAGCGGCTTTTCAACATTCACATGTTTCCCTGCCTTTAATGAATTTATTATTATTTCCTTATGCAGGTTATTCGGCGTACAAATTTCGATTATGTCAATGTCTTCTCTACCGAGCAGGTCCCCGTAATTATCTGTTGCAAACTCAAATCCCGCTTGTTCGACACCTTCCTCAGCATCCGCCAGCGGATAGGAGCAGACACCGGAAAATCTTAATTTTGCCGGTACCGGTTTATAATAAAACGGCAGATTCATGTAAGAGAGCGTATGCACCCTGCCGATAAACCCGTACCCGACCATTCCAATGCCAAGACTTTTCATTCATTCCTCCGATATAAAATTGTTGACTCACAAATTTATTAAAAAAAACAAACATGCTTCTATCTATGCATATCCGAACTCTTTTTCAACGGCAGTGATGGACTCATCGATTATATCCAGCGCCTTTTCCGCTATATCTTCCTCCATTATAAGGGGAGGGGACATCCTGAGATTCTGGTTTGCAGGTATCCATGCAAGGCCCTTTGAAAAGGCAACCTGGTAAACCCGTTTTCCTGCTTCAGCAAATGGTTCATGGGTATTTTTATCCCTGACAAGTTCAATGCCCAGCAGGCATCCTTTGCCCCTGACCTCTCCTATAATTTTATGGCTTTCCTGCATTTTTAAAAGTTTTTTAAAGATGAAATCTCCAAGTTTTGCAGATTTTTCAACAAGATTCTCCTGTTCTATAACTTCAAGCGATGCAAGACCCGCTGCTGATGCCATCGGGTTTCCGCCGTAACTTGTGGAAGCTGAAATCTTTTCAAGCACATCCGTCATTTCCTCTTTAATGGCAAAAGCTGTAACAGGAAATCCGTTTCCAAGGCCCTTGCCCATAACGATGATATCAGGCGTTACATTGTAATTATCAACACACCACATTTTTCCTGTTCTGCCGCAGCATGTCAGCACCTCATCCACGATTAACAGTATTCCGAGCCTGTCGCAGAGTTTTCTTATTGCGGGAAGGTAATCATCCGGATACACGATTGATCCGCCCCATCCCTGTATGGGTTCCATCAGGATTGCGGCAACATTTCCGGTACCCTCCATATTTATTTGCTTCTCAAGCGTGTCAACGCAAAATAGCTTGCATTCCGGGTATTTTTTATCGAATGCGCAGTGGTAGCAGTGCCCGTTTGGAGCCAGGTGCATCCCAGTTGCCCTCGGTCCGGTTGTATAATCGGCAACCTGGGTAACAGAAACCGCACTCATTGTCTTTCCATGAAAATCTCCGTAAAAAGAAAAAAATTCATATTTTTTTGTATATGCCCTTGCGGCTCTCATGGCAGCTTCGACAGATTCGCAGCCTGCGCAGTACATCTGTATGCCGTTCAGATTGCCGGGTGTCAGGCCCGCAAGTTTTTCAAGAAACAGGGTTTTAACTTCTGTGGAGAAATCATGACAGTTCATAAGCTGCCCCGTATACTTTTGTATATAATCGACAACTTTAGGGTGGCAGTGTCCCAGGTTTGTTACATAAATTCCCGAAGAGAAGTCTATGTATCTGTTTCCGTCAACGTCAGTCAATGTAACGCCGTGCCCGCTTTCAAATGACACCGGAAACAGCTTAACCTGTGAAGAGTATCCTTTCATAAATTTTTCGGCCCTGCCATGGATTTGTTTTGATTTTGGTCCGGGTGCAGGCGTAACCATCCGGGGGACATCAAGCGGGCTCACATTTGCCCAGTTCTTATCATAGCTCATTTTCACTCCTTTTTATCAGTAAATAAATTTATTAAAACATGCAATTACATACAAATTAATACAGTAATTGAACTAATTTGTATTATATATGATTGTTATTTGAAGTCAATGAAAAATTTTATTTGATTTTACTTTTTCATTATGTTAATAATGCAAAGATTTTTTAAGTTTCAACTGAAACCTGATATTACAGACATTACTGCGGAACAATATAATTTTCGGATATTTAAATGGTATCTGTGATCTGCAGTTATATGGAAGGGGAAAATATGCAAAATAATAAAATATTCAGGAAATATAATATTGTCATTAATATTTTATTCTGGTTCATTGTTGCCGCTCTGCTTTCTGCATTGTTATACTTCTATATAAGTCCTGATTTCCGGCAAAAATTCAGTCTTTTCCAAAAAGGGGAAGAAGCTGAAACAGAAAAAAAACCGGTGGTTGTGACAGAGTATAAAGAAATTGAAAAAAAATATGAGTGGTATTACTTTATTGCAACAGCATACAGCAAAAACGATGCAACCCAGGGCACAGATTCGGTTACTTCCACTGGTGAAAAAGTGAGGGAAGGAATAATTGCAGTTGACCCTGCAATAATACCGTATGGAACACTCATCGAGATAAAAAGCATGGGTTATTTTACTGCTGAAGATTGCGGGAATAAAATTAAAGGAAACAGGATTGATATATATTTTGATTCTAAGGAGGATGCCCTGAAATTCGGAAGACAGGGGATCTGGGTAAGGTTTGTAAACAGTTCGCCGTTAATGCTGGCTGAACTTCTGGAAAAATCAAAGCAGAGTTTTAAATAGCACCGGTTTTATTCTCAGAAATTATTCTGTTAAGTATATTATAAAACTCTTTTGCCGCTTTTTTATCCATTTTTTTGACTTCAAAAGATTCATCCTTCACATTGCTAATCTTAAGGGTTGAGAAGAGAACGCCCCCGGCCAGGACAACGGATTTGATATAAGGGTACGATGCAATGAAAATTTTATCCCTTGATATGTTTGAAACAAAATAAAAGAAAAGTTTTTTATCGGTGAGAAGCAGATTACCCTCAATGGTATCGTTTAAAATTCCCCTTGCCTCAAACACCACTTTTTCATTTGTTCCTATAAACAGAAAGTAGTCAGTGTCTTTTTTGCTCTGTTTTATAATATCTTCCAAGTAACACTCCTTTGCTGGTATTCTGGTAATTATAAAGTTTTTGGCAGATTTTATCCATTAATCCTTGAATTTTTTAATTTAAATATTAATATTAACTGAAACTTTAAATTAAGGTAATTTTATTATTGCAAAGGATCTAAAAATGAACCGCACAGGTAAGAAATCTGAATTAAAAAAAATTTTCAAAATTAAAAAGCTGTTTTCGCTTTGTGTTTTTACAGCAATTCTAATAATAATGATTGTATCATTGCCGGTTCTTCAGTCATGCAAAGGTACCGGGTCGGAAAGCTCAGAACCTGCTGAAGAAACCAGTCAGGAGCAGGAGCAGACAACGGCGGCAGAAACAGATACCGGACAGCAGGAAGAAGGCAGCGGGCAGACAACCGATACCACGGGCATTGAGGATAATGTTAATTATTATGCCAGCAGTTCAGGGGAGTTTGGTAATTATTCATTTTTATGCCCTGAAGGTTGGAAATTATATGAAACCGATTCCGGCAGGAAAATTTTACTGGAAAGCACAGGAACCGGCGGTGCGGAGAGTCAATTTATTTTCATATCTGTGGTGGGTGAAAATACAGACGGTACCGTAACCAGCCAGAATGAAATAATAAATACATATCTTTTGCAACCCTCCGCAGACAGCAGTGTCATAATTGAAGATGAAGAGATTGTTGCGGTTGGCGGGGCCGATGCCAGAATTTCAGGCTACAGCTATACGTCCAAATTGACAGGTGAAGTAAATTCCGGCAGCCAGGATGTCACTGAAAGCAACTGCAAGGATTATTTTACCGTTCTTAAAAACGGCAGCAATTTATATTGCATAAAATATTCATCAAGAAACTTAAACCAGGATGAGCCGGCTGAAGTTTTTAAGAATTTCCTTAAAACTTTCAGTTTTACGGAATCAGCAAAAGCCGTAAAGGAAAAGGAAAAAAATTCAAGTGTAAACATATTGATTCTTGGCGATGACAGCGGGATGGGAAGACCCGGGGGCAGAGTTGGCGGAAGAACCGATATTATTATTTTTCTTCACTTAAATCTTGAAACCTGTAAAGGAACTGCTGTTACGATTCCAAGAGATACCTGGGTAAATATTCCCGGTTATGGTGAGGGCAAAATAAACGGTGCGCATGCAGGAGGAAACGAACTGACAGTGCAGGTTATAGAAGAACTGTCGGGTCTTGAGATAGACAATTATATCATAACTGATTTTGACGGCTTTATACCTCTGATTGATTTTCTGGGCGGTGTGACCGTTGAAGTGGGCGAGGATCTTAATGACGATTTTTCGGGCTGCTATCTGAGCAAAGGTGTTCACCATCTGGATGGCACCCAGGCTCTTGCACTTTCAAGAAACAGGCACAGAGCGGGAGACGGCACGACACAGGGCGGGGCTTTTGCAAGGGAAAAAGAGGCTGCAAAAATAATCGTGGCGCTGCTTGACCAGAAAAGTACCCTGGAGAGAATACTGGCCATACCATATTTTATAAATTATCTTTTAAATTATACCTGGACCGATATGACTTTTACAGATGTCATAAAGCTTCTGCCGGTGCTTGGAAGAATAAAAGCCAGTGATATCGAGATTACGGGCATTCCGTCCTGGCCGCAGATGGTTGGAAATGCAAGCGCAGTGGTTTATGATGTTGAGGCCACGGCTGAATTATTCGGGGAAGTCAGCAGCCAGTAAGCGGTCCCTATCCGATTATTGACAATTTGAAAAATTACATTATATTTAATAAATCGTAAATTTAAGCGGAAGTGGCTCAGCTGGTAGAGCATCACCTTGCCAAGGTGAGGGTCGCGGGTTCGAGTCCCGTCTTCCGCTCCATTTTTTTTTAACGCTTTGTTTTACCGGTGGAGGACCGCAGTGAACGAAAAAGAGCAAAAACCCGATATTTTAAACCACAGCGCGTCACACGTTATGGCGTCGGCGATTAAAAATCTATTTGGTGATGTGAAATTTGCAATCGGGCCTGCAATTAAAAATGGTTTTTATTACGATTTTGATTCCGATAAAGACATCACGCCTGAGGATCTTGCGGCTATTGAAGCGGAAATGAAAAAAATAATCGATAAAAACCACAGGTTTGAAAAAAGCGAGATTACCAGGAAGGAAGCCGCAGAAATTTTCAGGGATAACCCTTACAAGCTTGAGCTTATAAGAGACATAGGTTCAGATGCTGTGAGCATTTACAGGACAGGGGATTTTGTGGACCTGTGTGCGGGTCCGCATGTCGGTTCGACATCTGAAATTGCAGCATTTAAGCTTTTAAGCATTGCCGGCGCATACTGGCGCGGTAATGAGAAAAATAAAATGCTGACCCGCATTTACGGAACTTCATTTTTTTCAAAACAGGAGCTTAAAGATTATCTTGAAAAAATCGAGCTGGCAAAAAAGAGTGACCACAGGGTTATCGGCAGGAACCTGGATCTTTTTACTTTTCATGATGAGGCGCCCGGGTTCCCATTTTTCCACCCGAAGGGAATGGTGCTTATAAACCTTATTCTTGATTACTGGAGAGAAGAGCATGGCCGGGAAGGGTACCAGGAGATAAGGACACCTGTAATACTGAGCAATGAGCTTTGGAAAACATCAGGGCACTGGGACAATTATAAAGATAATATGTACTTTGTAAAAATAGATGAAGAGGAATATGCGGTCAAACCGATGAACTGTCCGGGATCCATACTTATATATAAGTCCAACCAGCATTCCTACAGGGATTTTCCCTTAAGGCTTGCAGAGCTCGGGCTCGTGCACAGGCATGAAAAATCCGGCGTGCTACACGGCCTTTTCAGGGTGAGAAATTTTACACAGGATGACGCACATATCTTCTGCCTCGAAAGTCAGCTTGAGAGCGAAATTCTGAAGGTGATGGATCTGATTGACAGAATGTACAGAGTTTTTGGTTTTGAAGGCTACCATGTCGAACTTTCAACCAGACCGTTAAAAAGGATAGGTTCGGACGAGGTATGGGACAAGGCTGAAAAGACATTGAAGAATGTCATAGATGCCAAAAAACTTGACTATAAAATCAATGAAGGTGACGGAGCTTTTTATGGCCCAAAAATTGACTTTCATATCAGGGACTGCCTTGACAGGACCTGGCAGTGCGCCACCATCCAGCTTGATTTTTCAATGCCTGAAAAATTTGACCTTGAATATACGGGGGAGGATAACCAGAGACACAGGCCAGTGATGCTGCACAGAGTGGTTCTCGGGAGCCTCGAGCGTTTTATAGGCATTTTAATTGAGCACTTCAGCGGAAACATGCCCCCATGGCTCGCTCCGGTCCAGGTGGTGCTGCTGCCCATTTCAGATAAATATCTCGATTATGCCATGGCTTTATACGGGCGGATCAAAAATGACGGATACCGTGTGGAAATTGACAGCAGGATTGAATCGCTGAATAAAAAGATCAGAAATGCTGAAATGCAAAAAATTCCTTATATGATTATTATAGGAGAAAAAGAAGCTGCAGCAGGAACAGTCACCATCCGGAAAAAAAGCGGAGAAGAATTAAAAAATATTGATATGGAAAGTTTTACAGAAATTTTGCAGAGTGCGGTAAAAAATAAGAAACTTAAACCCTGATATTCAGCTTCTGCATTCATCTTTTTCTTTATTTTTAACAACATAATTATTATAATTATGTCCTGGACAATTTTGGGCAGTCCTTATAAATAAACGGGTCATGCAGTTTCTGGCATATAAAAACATTTAATTTTTAAAAAAAGAATTTTTTATAAAAACATTAAAATAACGTAGACGTCATAATATAAGTATGTATAAGAAAATTTATATAAAAATTTTTACCAGTATAAGCGAGGTATGATTATGACACTGAAAGAAAAAGTGAGATTGTACACCACTTCTACCGCAATCAGGAGCGTAATCAAGGTGCTGCCTATGATTTCAGACGAAAGATGGCTCTCGATGGTTAAAGGCAGGGTTTACAAGCTCAAAAATAAAGGTGAAAGGGATTTTCTGGAAAACCTGCTTGTAAACCTTAAAAAGGCGTCTGCAAATATGGCACCGGAGGTAAGAAACAAAGTTGTTTTAAACCTTATAAACAATGCGATGATTCAGGGCCAGCCCAAGAGAAAGGCATTCACCGAAAAGTACGGTATAACTCCGCCAAACCACCTGGTCATAAGTCCTACCATGAAATGCAACCTTAAATGCTTCGGATGCTATGCGTGGCAGTATTCAAAGAAAGACGACCTTCCATATGATGTCTGCAACAGAATAATAAAAGAGGCCAATGATATTGGTCTTTACTTCTTTGTAATAACCGGCGGTGAACCTTTTGTGTGGGAAAATTTCTATGATTTTCTTGAAAGGCACAATGACTGCTTCTTCCAGATATACACAAACGGCACAAAAATAAATAAAGATGTTGCAAAAAAGCTTGCTGAGCTTGGCAACGCAGTTCCATGCATCAGCGTTGAAGGTTTTGAAAAAGAGACGATGGCAAGGCGCGGCGAGGGAACATGGCAAAAAATAATGGAAGCCATGGATAATCTTAGGGAAAACGGGGTGCTGTTTGGATATTCAGTCACGGCAACAAGGGGAAACAACGAGCTTGTAGTCAGTGATGAGTTTGTTGATTTCTTTGTGGAAAAGGGCTGTTTTGTAGGATGGTATTTTAATTATATTCCGATAGGCAGGGAACCAAACCTGGATCTGATGCCGACACCTGAACAGAGGGATTACAGAAGAAGAAGAATTCTTGAAATTAGAAAAACAAAAAACATTATAGTCGCCGATTTCTGGAATGACGGTAATCTTGTTAACGGATGCATGGCCGGCGGGAAAAACTACCTTCACATAAATGTGAACGGCGATGTGGAACCATGTGTATTTGTTCACTTTGCAGCAGATAATATAAAGGAAAAAAGCCTGGCGGAAGTCCTGACAAGTCAGTTTTTCATGGCTTTCAGAAAAAGGCAGCCCTATTCCGAGAATCATTTAAGACCATGCACGATTATTGACAGCCCACAGATTTTAAGGGATATAGTTGCAGAGACAGGGGCTTACCCCACCCATGATGGCGCAGAAACAGTTGTTACCGACCTGGCAAAACAGCTTGATGAATACTCATGCGCATATGGCAGGATAGCCGATAAAGCATGGAACGAGGAATACGTGCCATCCGAGGAAAAAACTGAGGCAAGCTGATAAAATTGCCCGGGCTGTTGCTATTTTCTTTAAAATATATATAATCTTGTAGAATTTTAAATTTCGGGCAGTTATTAAAAAATTAAATAATTAAGTAGAAATAGAATTCATTTATTTCTCACCGGTAAGCGGATAAAAAATTTATCAAGCTAACCTGGTTAAAGTATCTGTTCTTAAAATGTTATTATGCCGGATTCTTTTTAATGTCAATATATGAAGCCTGCAGGAAAACTATCGGAACAGGTCTTTTGAGCAATTAATAGGTGGATGATTTCTGCCTATTTTTTTTATAAAAGGAGTAATTATAAATATAATGGAGGTGTAAGCTAACTATTAAAAACATCAGAGTTAATGAGCAAATAAGGATACCAAAAGTGAGGGTTATAGATGAGGACGGATCCCAGGCAGGTATCCTGTCAGTGGAGGAAGCTATTAAGCTTGCTTATGAAAGAGAGCTCGATCTGGTCGAAGTTGCACCGAATGCGAGTCCGCCCGTTTGCAAAATTATGGATTTCGGCAAATACAAATACCAGATGGAGATTTCCGAAAAGGAAAGAAAAAAGAAGCAGACCCAGATTATTGTAAAGGAAATAAAGCTCAGGCCCAAAATTGACAAAAATGATTTAAACATCAAAAAAAAGCAGGCCGAAAAATTTATTGAAAAGGGAAATAAGGTAAAAATAACGATGTCTTTTAAGGGCAGGGAAATTGTTCATTCAAATTTGGGTATGAATATAATGGAAGGCATACTTGAGTATCTGGGTGATAAAATAAGTGTGGAACAGCATCCAAAGCTTGAGGGTTATAATATCATAATGGTATTGGAACCGGCCTGATAAAAAATAAAATCGGAAGGAAGGTAGTTGATATGCCAAAAATAAAAACACATAGGGGAGCCGCCAAGAGGTTTAAGCTGACAGGTTCCGGGAAAATTATGAGGGTCAAAGCTTACAAGAGCCATATCCTGACGAAGAAAAATGCCAAAAGGAAAAGGAATCTGGGACAGGAGACAGAAGTGTCAAAAGCTGATTTTCCTAAAATTAGAAGAATGCTGGGAAAGTAGAAAGAGGTGTTATAAATGACCAGGATAAAAAGAGGTATAATTAAAAGAAAAAAGCACAGCAAGGTTCTGAAAGCCACTAAAGGATATTACGGTTCACACAGCAGAAGCTACAGACTGGCCAAGGAAGAGCTTTTAAAGTCCCTTAGTTATTCATACAGGGACAGAAAAAATAAAAAGAGGACATTCAGGAGTCTCTGGATCACAAGGATAAATGCCGCAGCAAGACTTAACGGCATGTCTTATAACGAATTTATAAACGGTCTTAAGATTGCAAAAGTGGATATTAACAGAAAAATGCTTTCTGAAATTGCAGTAAATGATCCGGGAGCTTTTTCACGCCTTGCAGAAATTGCAAAAAAGCAGGCTGCAGTTTAGCAAATATCATCCAATCTGTTTAGAGCTTAAAATGGATTTAAGGGATACTGAAAAAAAAATAAACGGACAGCTTAATGATTTTTTATCAGACATTGGTAAGGTGCAAAATCTTGAAGAGCTGTACCTGCTGCGTACAAAATATACAGGTGCAAAAAGCTTCATTATATCAACCCTGGGAAATATCAGGGAAATCCCGCCTGAAGCAAGGCCGTTAATAGGCAGGCAGGCAAATGATGCAAAAAAGAAGATGGAGCAACTTCTTGAGGACAGAGAAGCACATTTTAAAAATGTACAGCTTGACCTTGAACTTCATAATGAAATAATAGACCTGG
>Ga0233425_10004370_pt1 | contig 23834 bp, 21 predicted proteins | sample Watercolumn_Towu_2_FD_181712 | JGI IMG/M metagenome (GOLD analysis project Ga0233425, IMG submission 181712) | Freshwater microbial communities from Lake Towuti, South Sulawesi, Indonesia - Watercolumn_Towuti2014_140_MG | ecosystem: Environmental > Aquatic > Freshwater > Lake | place... | reverse complement strand
TTCAAAAACCTGTACCTCTTTTTCGGGCAGCGTCCAGTGTGAAAGTGGAAAGAAACACAGCGCAAATGGCGCTGTCCTCCGAAGGCGCTTCTTATGCAGAATCCGTTAACCTTGACACACAAACTGCGATTATTCGAAGTATCCCGATGATGGAATTTGTGGCAAAGAGAATGGGGTTGCTTGACGAAAAACTGACCCCTGCGGAAATCAGAAAAGAGGCCAAATATATAAACCGCGTTTTAAGTTTAAGGAGCAAGGTCAGCACATCGATAGAAGGATATACAAATATTATAGGGATTGAGGTTGTGGATAGCGATCCAAAGTTTGCGCAGCAACTGGCCAACACCGTTGCGGAAGTTTACAAGGAACAGAACACCCTGGAAAGAAACAAACAGGTCTTTGAGGCAAAAAAATATATAGAAAAACAACTGGTAGTAACGCAAAAAAAACTCGAAGATGCCCAGGAAAAGCTCAGAAAATTCAGAGAGTCTGAAAGAATAATATCGATAGAAATGCAAACCACAGAGCTGCTCCGCTCGTTAACTGATTACGAAAAAGAGTATGCAATCAAGAAACAGGAGAGGATCGAAATTGAGTCGGTGATAGAAGAATTAAAAAGGCAAAGAACCCTTCCCAAGGAAAAACGTGAGGGTTTTTATGCAGAAAAAGTAGGGGAAATTTTTTCCAATCTCAATACGAAATTAGTTGATTTATATTCGGAAAGGGAACTGCTTGCGCTGGATTTGAATGAAAACCATCCGGAAATCAAGGCAATCGATACCAAGATAGACGATTTGCTTTTGAATATGATAAACCATCTTAACGACCTGACGAAACAAATCAGCAAAAGAGAGCAATTCATTGCCGAGATGGTCAAAACAACGAAGGATAAATTTAATGCACTTCCCAAGGTAGGATATGAACTGGAAAAAATAGAACACACGTTAAATATAAATAAAAACCTCTATGACTCCCTTCAGGAAAAATACCAGGAAGTGCTCATACGCGAGGCTGAAAAGGTAGAGGAGGTCAGTATTGTGCGACCGGCGCTGGAGCCTCATTCACCTATAAATCCGCCAACAACAGGAAGAACGGCAGCCATTGGCACTGTGGTCGGAATCATACTGGGGCTCGTTATTGCCTTCGTCTTTGAAACTCTGGATACTTCCATTGGCGCAATTGAAGACGTAGAAAACTTCCTGGGCGTTCCGGTGTTGGGTATAATCCCCTTCATACGTCCGGAAGAGGTGAAAGAAACGCTGGAAGTAAAACATGACATGCATTTTGAGGGAGGTTTGCCGGACCGATATACCCGTTTAATTTCTCACTATGCGCCCAAATCCACCCTGGCGGAAAGTTTCCGCACTTTACGAACGGCAGTTAAATTCCTGTGTCTGGAAAAAGGCGTAAAAACCATGGTTCTCACCAGCTCTTCCGCCGGCGAAGGGAAATCTACAGCATCAACAAATCTGGCAATCACCTTTGCACAAATCGGGAGCAAGACACTTCTCATCGAGGCTGATTTACGAAAACCAGCAATTTCCAAATCTCTCGGAATTGACAGAGAGCCGGGGCTGAGTGACGTTGTTTTGGGTAACTACGAATGGAAAGAGGTTGTGCGGACAGTAACCGATATCATGATGGGCGATATGAGCATGGAAGAGACAATGCTTACGCCGGGATTCGATAACCTCAACATTATCACCAGCGGCAGCATTCCCCCAAACCCATCGGAAATAATAAACTCACAAAGGATGACGGAGTTCATAGCGCAGGTAAAGGCCAATTACGATGTTGTCATATTTGATACCGCCCCCATTTTGCCGGCAACCGATGCCGTTATCCTTGGATCGAAAACAGATGGTGTGATCATATTGTATCGTGTAGGAGAGATTGCCAGGGGGGCTTTAAAGCGGGCAAAGACGCAAATGGACAATATTAAAGCAAATGTGCTCGGTGTGGTGCTGAACGGCCTTAAACCGGAAGCCAGTTCCGATTACCAGCATTACGGATATTATAAATACTATGCCTATGGCGAAAAGGATTCGCATAAAATAGTGCCGTGGTACAAGAAGCCCTTTCACAAAATAAAATCTTTCATTTCGGAAGGGAGAGATAAAAAGTGGAATCTGATCAGCCCCTTCATTGAAAAAGTAAAATCCGGCATTGGATTTATCAGGGGTAAGGTTGTACCGAAGGTGAAAGAAGGTTACCAGGGAATCCCTGTGCGTTGGTTCTGGTGGATAAAAGTCTTTTTGCTGGCAGCATCCATAATTGCATTGATTGGCGGACTGTTGTGGCAGTTTGAAATTCTTAGAATATAATGGGTATATGGAGAAATCTATCAAATGGAAGAAAAGAATCGGGAAGACTTCTCTTGTATGCACGGCCATTCCGGGTCTGTGGGCAGCGAAAAACACCACCACCACCACCATCACCACCATCACCACCATCGAAGACACCTTTGGTTCAGATTTAAAAAGACGTGTAAGCTATTATGTATTGTTGCGGTAATCTGCCTTTTCGTTTCCTTTTTGTTTGTTTATATTACGGGCAATCTCCCTGATTATTTGCAAAAGATTAGCACCGTAGATATTGAAAATACTATACGAAGGTTAATGGGGATTTCCGGTGAAGAAAAAATAAATAGGGAAAACCTGAAAAATCTGGATTATAGAACAATTGTAAATGAATTCTATAAGGGGGTAGCCGGATGGGCGGGAGACAGGGGGGAGAGGCAAGTGGAAGAAAAGCATAAGAAAAACGTTGAAGGTATCTTTGGCCACGGCTCAGCATGGGAAAATGCATTATTAGATAAGCAAAAAGAATTCGAAGAAAGGTTGAAATCTGAAAAAAAAGAGACATGGGATTTAGAGACAAATAACGACCCACAAGGTAATCAATCAAGGTAGGCATTGACGACTCTTCGCTCGCTCTACATACGAACTATAAAATTCCTGGTATATTGTAGTAGACGCCCTAAAGCTGCATTACTCTTGTTGCGGAACAAAGCGGCCCTTCTTCCTTGCTGCACCAAAAAAAGTCGCCAAAATGGGTAAGTTTTTTCAAGTATCGTATAATGATACAAAGTTAATATATTTTCTCTTCTCCTTAATTTTTGGTATAATAATGCAGTATTGTTAGAACAATTATGATGTGGATTTCCGCTTGGGATTTCTCGTCATAGATGGAATTTGGCAGCAAAATGAGCCATTTTTAAGAGGTTTATGGGACATGTCTGACAAAATTGAAGAGAAAAGCACACGTTGGGAAGCGCAGGAAAGAAGGGCAAAGGGAAAATACATAATCAAGCGAAGGCGTTCGAGAAGGATTAAATACACGCGGCAATGGCAGAAGATAAAAGAAATTGCCAAATCACTATCAATTGCCGGTGGGATATGTTTTTTTGTAGCTATTTTGATTGCGGTTATTACGGGTAGCTTGCCGGGTTTCATACAAGGCATCGTTACTAAAAATATAGAAAAAGTAATTAAAAATACTACTGCATCATTTACAGGCGGTCGTTTAACTCCCAAAGATTTTAAGGCATTAGTAAAAAATATCGATATTAACAAACTAAAAGACCAATCGATGAAGAACATGAGCGGCTGGGTTGGTGATCGTGGAGAAATCCAGACGCCAGACGAACGCAAGCAACAAATTGAGCATACGTACGGCGGCGGTTCAGTTTGGAGTAACGATTCTCCGAACAAATAAATTCAATAGCTTGTACATATTTTTAGTATAACAATTGGTTTGGCAATAACTTACACAGATATAAGCCATAATACCTCAATACGATACATGTCTTACAGAAACCCCGCATCGATAACCACCTAGTGTATTGCAAAATGAAATGAAATTGTCTCGTAATACACCACTGTCCGATGGCGTAAGTGGCAAAATGTCCCACATGACACACTTTTGCCTGACACACTTTTGTCTCATGGGACACTTTTTGTTTCAATATACTATTTTTAAAGTACGATTATTTAGATAATCGAAAATAGCATAATATTTGTAATATATTTATATTAAATATGTTACAGTGGTTTTATATTTTTATGTTCCTATTTTATTAATATATTATACCACTTATCACGGTGTGGCACATATTTTGTGCTAACTTATGACACACACAGATACTTATGTTCCAGAAGGTATACTCTTTTTGCCAGTTCAAATTTTTTGAGGTAGTGCCGTGGAAACATCAGGCGATTCAGGACAAAAAAATAACAGTTGGGATGCAATGGAACGAAGGGCGGAAAGTGAGCGAAGGGCTACGGGTTGGGAAGCGCTCGAAAGGAGGGACGACGGGGAACGAAGGGTAAGGCGAAGGAGGACGCGCAAAGGAAGCCATCGTCGCATGAAAAATATTAAAAAAACAGGTAAAACGCTGTTGATTACTGCCGGTATATGTTTTTTTGCGGCGCTTCTTATAACATACGTTACTGGCGGTTTGCCTAACCTGATAGACGGCTTTATTTCTAAAAATGTTGAAAGGGCGATTCAGGACACAACGGCATCGTTCCTTGATGACAAATCAGGACAGGGAAACATAGAAGAAATGGTGAGGCGTTTGGATATTGGCAAGCTTAAAGCAGGGGGTTCTGACGATAATGTCGGGAAACTAAAAGATCAGTATAAGCAACAATACAAAGAAATGTTAGCGAGAACAGGAAGCGGTGGCGATAATAATATTGAGAGATTAAAGGAACAGTATAAAGATAAATACAAAGAAATGGTAGGAAGATAAATATAAAACATCCTGAATAGTCATTCGCCGTAGGTTATACCCTAATTAAATGTTCAGGAATTTCAAAGGTGCGAATGTAGAGCCTCTTCGCGCTACATTTTTAATGTACAGGGATTTTAAACTATCCAAAGTTTTGAGATGCTTTACTTCGTTCAGCATGACAACAAAGTCATTCTGAGCGACAGCGAAGAATTGAAGTTACACTATTTTTCGTTCATCTCTGATAAATAACTGCAAATAAACAATCTTACAGCCCACCCCTTTTATGATACTTGCATTCCTTTTTTCTGTGTGCTAAACTCTCCTCTTGTAAGCCTCTGGGCTGTCCAAAAAGTCCCAAATACCAAATTTTGATATGCACATGTAGAGCGGCGAAGTGCCACTTCGCTCTACGCATATTGTATAGGGTGTTGCAGATAGAAAAACTTTTTGGGCAATCCAGGATACACGGAGAAAAACCAGGCCCTTCTATGGAAGAATGCCTATTCAAAAGTATTGGTTTGCTTTTGTGATATCTCCTATAACAGCGGGTGATTTGGTTTGGAAAAATTTCGTTACGGAACGGTTCGAATCTGATGCAAAAGATAACTACTAAGGGACAAACCGACCCTAAAATGGTGTTCCTCCTCATCTCCATCTTTATTTTTACCCTTTTTGTAGGAAAGTATATATCCCAAATAAAAGTTACCCTCATATTAGGTGTTGCTGTAGGAAGCGGAATTTTTATTCTCTGTTTCCTGAATATTAAATTTGCCCTCTATACCCTGATATTTTCCATGTTACTCTCTCCGGAATTCGGCTCCAGAACAACCGAGGGTGGGGGAATAACCGTCCGCCTGGACGATTTCCTGCTTATCGTCATAGCGTTTGGCTGGTTTGCAAGAACTGCCATTTACAAAGAACTGGGGCTGTTTAAAAAAAGTCCGCTGAACCGGCCGATACTTTGGTACATATTGGCGTGTTTTGCATCAACAGTATTAGGGATGATGTTCGGAAAGGTACAACTTGCCAAGGGATTCTTTTTTGTTTTGAAATATGTTGAGTATTATATTGTTTATTTCATGGCAATAAACTATCTGCACGAAAGAAAGCAGGTCAGAAATATGGTCCTTGCCATTATTGCAGTATTTGTAATTGTATGTCTGGCCTCAATAGCTCAAATACCTCAGGGAGAAAGGATAACAGCGCCTTTCGAGGGGAAGGGTGGAGAGCCTAATACGCTGGGTGGATATCTGCTCCTGATACTTTCCATCATTTTTGGACTGCTTCTTACTATGGACAAAACCGATCCCAAACGATATAAAATTGTTCTCAGCATACTAATTTTTCTGGGAATTATCCCTATATTGTTTTCACAATCCAGAGGAACATGGGCTTCAATCATTCCGTGGTATATTACCTTTCTACTCATAAGCAATAAAAAGACGGTTTTGGGTATTGTCCTCGTTTTATTACTCCTTATCGGGCCTTTTGTATTGCCCCAGAGCATTAAAGAACGCTTTTCATATACCTTTCAAAAACAGGAAGGATGGGCGTACCGGTATCAGGAAAGGGTTGGCGGCCTTACACTGGATACCTCAACCTCAGAAAGATTATCCAGTAACAAACAAGCCATGGCGGCATTTACCAAGCGTCCTGTTTTTGGATATGGAATCACAGGATGGCGCTTTTTGGATGCGCAATATGTCAAAACCCTGGTAGAAACAGGATTAGTGGGGTTCACCGCATTTGGTTTTTTATTATACATTGCTTTGAGAGAAACAAGAAAAGTATATTGCAAAACAAACGATAAGTTTTTTAAGGGGGTATCCATGGGGTTTTTTGCCGGAATAATTGCAATGATGACGCATTCTCTTGGCGCAAATACCTTCATTATTGTCCGCATCATGGAACCATTCTGGTTTTTGATGGCAATTGTTATTTCCATTCCGCACATTGAGGAAGCGGAGAAGCTGCAAAATACAGAAGAAAATAAAACAAAAGCGGTTGCAAAAAAGAAGGAAAGGCTTTTTGCCATTCGAATTTAATTCACCTGATTTTTCAATTGACAGATTCTATCTATACAATAAAATACCCGTTTTACGAACACACATTGCTTTCGTGCTGGCGATTGAAAGCACGCCGGAAAAAGTGTGGCAGTTATTTCTAATAGCCTGTTTTGCAAAGAGCATTTGTAAGTTTTGATATGTTCGATAAATCAAAAAAATTTGATCAACTCTACCAAAAAGGAGACTGGGAAGAAATCATCAAGCTCGGAGAGAAATTATCCCAGTCAGACACAGAAGACATCAAAATCCTTAACGATCTTGCAGTGGCTTACAGAAAGAAAAACAAGATTGACGCTGCATATAAGGTATGCGAGAAGATATGCTACATTAACCACGAGTCCGATATAATGAAACAAAGCATCAACCTTGGGATTCGTTACATGCGGTATCATTCGGTAATGGGTGAAATCCTCTATATGAGGGGGGAATATGATAGAGCGTTAAAAATATTTGAAAGCTTGAAATCTCTGGGAAGCAATTTTTCGGAAAAGTTTAATTTGTCGGCAAAAATATATTGCGAAAAAAAGAGATACGATCTTGCATTAAATGAATATCAAAATCTTATAAAAAAATGTTCTCACCGTATTAATGATGCAATCAGAGGCCTGCTCGAATTGGTCGTGGCGGACCCTACCAATGAAAAAGTATATAACACCCTTTTTGAAGCATACAGTAAAGAGGGCACGCTTAAGAAGGAAATAGCGCTTTACGAACAATCCGTTAAAAACAAAAAAAATATTTTCGACGTTTATATCATGGGAAACTTTTATCGGTATTCCGACCAGGCGGATAAGGCTATAGCGCTTTTTTCTGAATATAAAAATTCCGATAATAACATCCCTCTTTTCCTCGGTAATTTATATTTTTCCCGGGGAAACTATCAGAATGCCATTATTGAATATAAGCTGTTTTGTGAAAAAAATCAGGACAAAAGAGGAATTGCGATAAAATGCTTTGAAAAGATATTGAATCAAGTGAAGGATGATGAAGAACTCATTGACTATGTGGCGAATCTCTGTCTCGAAGAGGGGGACTTTGCTGCTGCGGAGGAAAAAATAAAAACCCTCATTAGTCTGAAACCCAAGGTACCTGCTTATCAGGCAAAACTGGAAACTCTTCTCCTTGAGGCGGTTGATCGTGCATTCATGGAAGGAAATCTGGTGGTTGCCAAAGAAAAATTGAAGCAGTTAATGGAGCTAAAGCCTGAAAAGGCCGAGTACAGCAAGCGTCTTCATGAAATAGAGGGTTTTATCTCACAAAATAAAATACGTGAATATGAAGAAATATTGAATCGAAACGATATTCCTGAAGAAGAGAAGAATAAGATACGTTTTGAACTGGCGGATATATATTTGAAAAGAACCGATGACGAAAAGAACGCTATTTCTCTATTCCAGAAGGTGGCTAAGTCAGGGTCGCAGTATCAACCGGAAGCGCTTTGCAGGGTAGGGATCTCTTTTCTCTCCAAGGGAATGGTCGATCTTGCCGAAGAGAACTTCAAAAAAGTTCGTGAAACAAATATGCCAGAAGATAAAAAGACCGAATTATTCTATCAAATTGGAAACGCTTATGAAGGGAGCAGCTTGTTTGACAAGGCGCGTGAGATATACAACCTCATACTTTCGTATGATATTACTTACAGAGACGTGGCTCAAAGACTGGAGAATCTGCCAGCGAATGCAAAGGTAAATAAGGAAAGCAAAAGTCAAACAAGACTGGAAGACCGATACGAAAATATTGAAAAAATCGGCACCGGGGGAATGGGATCGATATATCGTGCAAAAGACAAAATACTCGGTCGTCTTGCAGCATTGAAGGTAATACGGGATGATTTCCGCAGCGATACGGAAGCCGTTCAGCGTTTTATTCGCGAAGCTCAGTCTGCCAGTACCCTCCAGCATCCCGGCATTGTGACAATTTTCGATATTCACGTTGGAGAACCGTTGTATATCGCTATGGAATTGGTTGATGGTGGAAATCTGAGGGAAAAACTGAACAGGCATCCCATGCCTGTTAAAGACTTTCTGAAAATGGCTGCGGATATTTGCGATGCGCTTGAAGCCGCTCATTCAAAAGGAATTATCCACAGAGACATCAAGCCGGAAAACATTATGCTGACGAAAGAAGGAAAAATTAAGATTACCGACTTCGGTCTTGCCAGTATAAGCACTGCGACGAAAATGACCATGGTCGGCCAGGTACTGGGAACGCCGCTTTACATGCCTCCGGAACAAATCCAGGGGAAACCGACGGATAACCGCAGCGACATCTATTCGCTGGGTGTAACGTTCTATGAAATGTTGACGGGCAATGTCCCGTTTTCAGAAGGAGACATAGGATACCGGCACATCCACGAAACTCCCGAATCGCCTTCCCTTGTAAATCCGGCGATATCCGATTCTCTCGAAAAGATTATATTAAAAACCCTCGAAAAGAAACCGGAAAACCGCTATCAAAGCGTGCGGGAAATTCAAGAGGACCTTAAAAAATGTTAGAAAACCCAATCCAATCATTTGAGACACACCTTAAAAACATTCAAAAGCTGCTTTTCCAGGAAGGGGACGCTCCGGACAACCTCTGCAAAATCAGGGAAGTTTTTTCTGAAAAGCTTAAGTCGTATCAGAGCCTGAAAAAAGAGTTTCACAAAATGGAAAAGGCCAGAAAAGAAATGGAAACGTTAGTGGAAGTTGGGAAGGTAATCAACTCGGTTCTCGACACAAACCGGCTTCTCAACCTGATCATGGACATGGTTATTAAAGTTGTTGGTGCAGAGCGGGGATTCCTCATGCTCAAAGACAAAGAGACGGGTGAGTTGGTATTCAAGGTGGCCAGAAATATGGAGGAGGAACTTAAAGACAAGGCAAAGTTTACTATCAGCAGCAGCATCACGAGTAAGGTGGCAAAAGATGGGCACACAATTTTATCTACAGACGCTAAAAGCGACGAACGTTTTCAGGGGCAGGCGAGTGTGCTTGATTATAATCTGAGATCGGTAATGTGTGTTCCGCTGAAAGTGAAAGACGAAATAATCGGTACCATTTATGTCGATAACCGGATGGTTGCAGGCGCATTTACACCGGAAACAGTCGAACTTATCAATTCGTTTGCCAACCAGGCGGCCATCTCCATAGAAAACGCACGTCTGTATGAAAATGTGGCGCAGGAGACAAAGATACGAACAAATCTCCAGCGGTATCTGTCGCCGACCATAGTGAATGAAATTATCGATAAAAAAGAAGACCTCTCTCTGGGGGGGGCACGCACGGAATGCAGTATTTTATTTGCGGATATCTGCGGCTTTACAGCAATGTCGGAAAAACTTCCGCCGGAAAAAATCGTTGCCCTGCTTAATGAATATTTTACGGCAATGACAAAGATAATATTTGAGAATGAAGGCACGCTGGACAAATTCGTTGGCGATGCAATAATGGCCGTATTTGGGGTGCCGATCTTTACTCCGCATTCATCTCTGAACGCCGTTGCCGCGGGACTTGGCATGATCAGGAAACTTGAGGAACTGCAAAAGAAATGGGAGTCTGAAGGAAAAGCCCCTTTCAAAATCAGGATTGGAATCAATACGGGAGAAGTGGTCGCAGGTAATATCGGCTCTCCGGAACGGATGGATTTTACGGTTATCGGGGACAGTGTCAACCTGGCTTCGAGAATTGAATCGAATGCAAGTCCAATGACTCTTTCAATCAGTGAATCTACCTATGTAAAAGTGAAGGATAATGTCGTTGCAAAGGAAAAGGAACCGATTCTTGTTAAAGGGAAAACGGATCCGGTAAAGACGTATGAAATACTCGAAGTCAAAAAAGACACGTCCGGCAAAGCAAGTTATGAAAATCGTCCCTTCAGAAAACCCGTCTCACTTTTTTCTACCTTTAAGATGCCGCCCGATTCCAAAACCAATCAGGGGATTATTCAGAATATAAGCAGTGGTGGTTTGCTTTTGAACACCAGGGTGGAGGCTGCTTTCGGGAAAAAACTGTTTTTTGATTTCACCCTTAACGAAAGCCCTCTCAGCAATGTCGAAGGAAGAGTTGTTTATGTACGTCCCGTGAAGAGCAAGCAGTCAGACATTTCTTTTAAAATAGGCGTAGAGTTCGTCGGTCTTGCCGATACGATACTTCAAAAAATATCCAATTTTACTGCTGCCTGAGTATATTGCATCCGGAAAAAACGTAAAGACCTCCGAACGTTTGTATTATGAGGCATAACTGGCGATTACACATATTCCTATAGCCGTAGTAATGATCGTTGTAAAAAAACCCACCTTAATAAAATCCCAGAATCCGACATGAACATATTCTTTTGAGAGTTCCATGACAATCATGTTGGCGACCGATCCCATAATAGTGAGATTTCCTGCAAAGGTGCTGCTCATGGCCAGCACATACCACATACTTTTCGGATCGATAAATTTGTCAATCCACGTTGCCGAAAACAGAACAAACGGCACGTTGGAAACAATATTAGAAGCGATTGCAGAAAAGATGCTGAAACAAACAACCTGGCTCAATGCAGTCTTTCCGAGATACGGTTCTATCTTCTGATGCGCCAAAGCGAGAAAACCAGCCTTATTAATACCGCCAACCACAATAAATAATCCGCTAAAAAAGAGCAACAAAGTCCAATCGACCTTTTCCATGGCATGCTGAGGTTTAATTCCGGATATTATGATTAATGCAAGTCCGCCTGTTATTGCAGATAACGGGAGATTACCCGTAAAAATAAACCCCAAAAAGATAAAAAACAGTACAACAAGAGTTTTTATGGTAAGGGTTATGTCAAGCGCCGGTCGCGCCAATGCAATTGTATCCAGTTTTTTAAAATGAATATCTTTTCTGAACAAGCAATAAATAATGAATATATTTGCGATAAGACCTACGAAGCCAATGGGCATAAGGTGAAAGGTAAAATCCGGATAGGATATTTTTGAAAAAACACCAATAAGCATGTTCTGTGGGTTACCGGTCAGAGTAACTACGCTTCCGATATTGGATGATGTTGCCAGGGCAATGAGAAAAGGGACGGGATTGAGCCTCATCCGGCTTAAAGCGATGACCAGCAGCGGGGTAAACATCAGGCAGACCGTATCATTTACAACAAGTGCTGATAAAATGCCGCTGGAAAAGGATACAAAACAGAGCAAAAAAAAGGAATTGCCTGCATGGGTAATCAATACATACGAAAGATACTCGAAGCAATTTGCAGTCTTAAAATAGGCGACGACCAGCATCATTCCCAATAACAGGAGGATGGTATTAAAATCGATGGCGCGATATGCTTCATCCAGTGTCAATACACCGCTCAATACCATCAATACGGCCCCTAGCAGCGCCCCTGAGGGTCTGTCCAGTTTGTGCCATTTCATCTTCTGGGCGGAGATGATGACATAGGTGAGGATAAAAATAAGCAATGATTTTATGAGCATTTTAAACCGTACATTACCAAATGTGATTACGAATCGCTAGGCAGGACGGATAGCTGTTTTCCTGATTTCCTTTACCCGTCTCAGCAAGGTTGCAGACACAATAATTCTCAGAAACGATGAGATAGCAAAAAGCGTGAGCAAATGGTATCCCCAAACGGGTGGTACGTGGGTTGCCAGAAATCCGCCAAGCAAAGTACCCGTACAGATCGCACTGCCGTTGATTGCGTTAAAATAAGAAATGCATCGCGTTCGTTTTTCGGGAATAACAGATTCGTAGATAAAATTGGAAGTGCATAAATTAAAACCGCCCCAAAAGAAACCCGATACGATTTGAATCCCTATCAGAAAATAGACATGTCTGGAAACAAGCCACAGGGCAGGAAGAAAAGATATAACGATGCTGCATATTGTAATAATCTGCCGGTTCCCGATCGTATCGGCACGACGCCCCCAGTAACTCATAGATAAAATGCTGGAAAGAGGTACGACTGTGATAATGATGGTATAGGTGAGATAGGAAAAACTCATATCCCGAAGCATGAATACCGCAAAGAATGGTGATGCCAAATATACCGCAAAACTAAAGGCGCTTTGAAAGATCACATATTTCCCAAAATTACCGATGTTAATTCTTTGTATAAATTCCATAAATGAAAAATAGTGTTCTCGTTTTACTTCAAGTGGCGGTTCATATATTTTACTTAAGAAATAGCACGAAGTGTATCTTGAAACCATCGCAAGAAGAAATATTATTGTGAAGCCGATGCGTGATTGTTTATTCAATACATGGAGCAGGTATCCGGCTAAAAACGTGGCGGAGAGGGTAACCAGGCCGACAATTCGTGAGCGTTTGCTGAAAAAAGCGCCCATTCTTCTTTTGGGCACCAGGTTGGCTATAAGAGAGCCCCATGCAGGGGCGGCAAGAGAGGCAAACAACAGATACAGTGTACAGCAACAAATAAGCGCTGAAATATGGCCGGACTTTGGCAGGTATGGAATAAAAGCAATGGGAAACAACATGGATGCCTGAGAAAAAACAGCGCGGACGACGATCTTTTTACGGCTTCCGAATCGTTCTGTTATGTCTGCAACCTTAAGTTGCATAAGCGCAGGGATGAACTGTGTGATGGCGCTTAATAAACCGATCTGAACATTCGTAGCGCCAAGAGCGACCGCAAACGGGTTAATATAGTTATCTCCAAAACCTGTTGTTGCCGCAAACGATACCCCATCTTTTATAGAAAGACTGAGGCTTTTTTTGAGTGCAATTTTTTCCTGACGCTTGTTAACAGATACCTTCACGGGAGCAAATGCCTGGAAATTTTATGATGCGGCCACTTCAAACAAATACTGTTTCTAAAATAGCAAAGGTGTGCCGCTTCATTTAAGGATACAGCCCGCGCAATTTTTTGGCTTCTGCTACACGGCCTATACCCAGCATCAACGCAGCCGTGCGCATATCAACGCCTTCTTTGTTCGAAAGCGACAATACCCGATTAAATGTGCCCAGCATAACATCCTTCAACTTCGTCTGGATATCTTCTTCGCTCCAGAAATAATATTGGATATCCTGAACCCATTCAAAATAGGATACAGTCACCCCCCCGGCATTGGCAAGAATGTCAGGGACGAGGAATACTTTTTTATCCTGCAATATCTTGTCAGCTTCGGGAGTCGTAGGGCCGTTAGCGCCTTCTACAATAATCTTGGCCTTGATTTTATCGGCATTCCTTTCTGTTATTTGCCCTTCAATAGCAGCGGGTACAATAACATCACAATCAATTTCAAAAAGCTCCTGATTTGTAATCCGGTCTGCTTCTTTCAAGCCAACGACGTGCTTGTTTTCCTTTAAATAGTGGAGCAGGTAAGGAACGAGAATTCCTTTTGAATTGTAAGCACCGCCGCTGACATCGCCAACAGCTACAATGTTGCACCCCTGTTCATAGAGAATGCGTGCAGCTACGGATCCGACATTTCCCAACCCCTGGATAACCACCCGTAAACCATGCAAGTTTTTAAATAACACCCTGGCGGCTTCCATAACCATGTAAGAAACTCCGCGTCCCGTTCCTTCTGCCCTCCCCTGTGAACCACCCAAAATTAAAGGTTTGCCTGTAACGACTCCTGGGACTGTAATTCCCTGCTGCATACTGTAAGTATCCATCATCCATGCCATAGTCTGGGTGTTGGTATAGAGATCGGGTGCAGGGATGTCTTTATCCGGCCCGATCATTTGAACGATTTCTGTGGTATAACGCCTGGTCATGCGTTCCAGCTCGCCTGCGGACATTTCTTCTGGATTGCATTGAATGCCGCCTTTCGCTCCGCCGTAGGGCATGTGCATGAGGGCACACTTCCATGTCATCAGCATAGCAAGGGCTGAAACTTCTTCAAGATCAACATTCGGATGGTATCGAACGCCGCCTTTGGAAGGGCCTAATGTTATGTCGTGCTGTACGCGATAGCCTTTAAACACCTTCGTCTTGCCATTATCCATTTTAACGGGCACCGAAACAATAAGAGAGCGTTTTGGATTTCGCATACGTGCCCTTATTCCGTCTTCGATGTTTAATCTGTCTGCGACAGAGTCGTATTGCTTGAGTGCCGTTTCGTAAAGGATATTATTGTTCAACATATAGGACTCCCTTTCCAGTGCTGTATTCTTATGCAAGTAGGTTCTACGAATGATAATTCCAATAAAACATGACAAAAAAAGACTTAGTGGCAGAAAAAGTTCTTTCGCATAACAACAGCATCGGTGCCGTCATTATAATAGTTACGCAAAATAGTATTTGTCATCTGATAACCGGACCGTTTGTAAAGCTGTTTTGCCGCTTCGTTATGCGTGCTTACTTCAAGCCTGACCTCCGTAATGCCGCTTTTGCAAAACTCTTCCTGCAGCAATTGCAGCAATTGTACCCCCACTCCCTTTTTTCTGTATTTTTTAAGAACGCAGAGAGAACATATTCTGCCTATTGTCTTGTTGTTTTCTTTTTTTCTGACACCAATAATATTCCCGATGATTTTACCCGATGGTGTCGTCACCTTGATAATAACCGATTTGGCATTCGTGAGCAAATTCTTTAAAAGGCGAAGACTGAATGCGTCTTCAGGAAAACACTCTTTTTCTATGCACGCGAGGACTGAAAGGTCTAAGAGATTAGCCCTGTCATAATTCATCGTAAGGTCATTTTTTGTAAATGAGGAACTTTTTTGCTAAGACGCAGGGATGGTAAGACATTTTTGCCCTTCTCAGTCCTTCAATTCCCCAATCCTCACCCGCATTGATATATTCAACATCGGGAAATGTACTGGCGCAGAATTGCTGATAGATAAACTGTGCCATACCGCAAAATGTGTTGTTTGTTTTTTCTATGAGGACGGAAGCCGTACTGGACGAGATATGTTCTCCCAGGGTGATTCCCTCAATCCGGTCATTGATTATTACCTGTGCCCCATGCAAACCCAATTCTTCCGAAAAAATAATTGCACATTTGGTTGCCTCTGCTTCGTTGATAAGTCCGGATTGATAATAGCTTTCCCGGCGGTCGGAAAGATTTATGTCGCGAATTCTTTCATCCTTCCACCGATCTACCATAAGAACGGCAGCTGCAATGTGTTTGGTGTGAAATTTTTCAAATGAAAATTGGTGCGATTTCCTAAAGGAGTTTATTTCGTTTCTCTTTTTTTCGTATTTTCTTCCGGCGAGTTTTATGAGGTCTGTTGTTTTATAAATATAATCTGGATAGCCTTCAAGAATGCGGTAGGGATTGTTGTCAAACAGGGGTAAGAAATCTTCGTAGACATAGTGGATACAAGATTCAAAACCTCTTTGGCCATTCATTTCCTGCATTACGGAGAAGCATTCCTCCAGGGTATCCGGAATATTGTTTTTTCCGAGCGGCGGGAGCAGCATACACATACCTCTGGAGCTGATTCCAAAGAGACAAAAGTTACCATTAATCAGTTTCCATAATAACTTTAGCGACCCTTTCCATATAAAATTATTTGCAAAAGAATAATCACTTAACAGTACATTTTCTTCTGCTACATATTTATCAAAAAGTTTCTTATCCTCCAATTTTAATTGATTTAAACCGTACGATTTACATTTTTCTTCGCTGCTGTCACTGCTTTTTTCTGCTGTTTCTAGTGGATTAGCCTCAAGAAGTTCTAAAATGGTTTCTCTCCATATAGCGGTATTACATTATCCCGGCAACACGACGGAGGCTCAGGATCTAATGCAAACCATTGTAAAATTTCGGCAGGCGTCCCCGTCGGATGCCTGTACCGGTAGCTGTTGATCCGCACATAAACGATCTTTGCCTTTAAATACATGAATTTTATAAATGTGGTTTTCATAATAGTTTCCATCGAGAAAAATTATACAACACACAATTGATTTTTCAAGCACTATCCAAAATATTCTTTTGCACGAAAAAGCCTGATTCATTGCCGATGCCAAGTTGGTATTAAAACTTGACAAATCATCCCTGTCTGCTAGAATGGCATATCTTGTGCCAATAATGTTCTCTGGTGGAGGGCCTTGCTAAATTCTCTAAGGGGTGAAGGAAAAACGTCTATGGCTATTACGGTTGGAATAAATGGTTTTGGAAGGATTGGAAGAAATGTATTTCGTGTAATTTCAAAACGAGAAGAGATCGTTGTCGTGGCCATTAATGATCTTGCAGATCCTAAATCGCTGGCCATGTTGCTTAAATACGATTCTATTCATGGTCGGTTTGACGGAAGCGTCAAAGCAAAAGAAAAATCCCTCATGGTAAACGGCAAAGAAATTGCCCTGTTGATGGAAAAGGATCCTGCCAGATTGCCCTGGAAATCTCTGGGCGTAGACATTGTAATCGAGTCTACCGGTATATTTACCTCGCGACTTGACTGTGCAAAACATCTTGATGCAGGAGCAAAAAAAGTGATCCTTTCCGCCCCTGCCAAAGATAAGATAGACGCCACGATTGTTATGGGGGTAAACAACAAAGACCTGAAGCCGGAGCATAAAATCGTGTCGAATGCCTCTTGTACAACGAATTGTTTGGCTCCCCTGGCAAAGGTTCTTCACGACAATTTCGGCATTGAAAAAGGTTTAATGACAACGATTCATGCATATACAAACGATCAGCGTATCATTGACTTTATACACAAAGACCTCAGAAGGGCAAGGGCTGCCGCAATGAACATTATTCCAACGACAACGGGAGCTGCCAAGGCGATAGGAGAGGTGATCCCGGCGCTGAAGGGAAAGTTGGATGGTCTGGCAATGCGTGTGCCGGTCCCTAACGGCTCTGTGACGGATTTGGTTGCGACTGTTTCGAAGGACATTACCGTTGAAGCCGTTAATGCTGCCATGAAAAAAGCCGCAGAAGGAGAATTAAAGAGCATTTTAGAATATAACGAAGACCCTATTGTATCCACCGATATAATAGGGAATACCCATTCGAGTATCTTTGACTCGGCTTTAACGTATGTAATTGATAAACGTATGGTAAAAGTCGTGTCCTGGTACGATAACGAGTGGGGATTTTCAAATCGTATGGTAGACCTCATCGATTTACTCGCCCGTACATAACACGTTCTGTAATATATTCTATCACTGTTAGATATTTACAAATACAATCCAGCCATGAATAAATTATTTATAAAAGATATTGATGTCAGAAAAAAGAAGGTACTGGTCAGAACCGATTATAATGTGCCGTTAGATGAAGAGGGAAATATCACTGATGATAGCAGAATAAGAGCAACCCTCCCGACACTTAATTACCTGCTTGATGAAAAAGCAAAGGTGATTATCATATCGCATCTGGGCCGGCCTGAGGGTAAAGCAGATCCCCGGTATAGTCTGAAGCCGGTCGCAAGAAGGTTACAGAGATTCCTCAATGAGAAAGTAAAAGTGACCATAGCGGACGATTGCATAGGTCCGAAAGTAAAAGAGCAAATAAATGAAATGAACTATGGCGACGTGCTTTTACTGGAAAATCTGAGGTTTCATCCCGGCGAGGAAAAAAACGACCCTGCTTTTGCCAAAGAATTGGCCAGCCTGTGTGATGTGTTTATACAGGATGCCTTTGGTAACTGCCACAGGAAACATGCCTCCATGATCGGCATAGACAACATTGTTCCTTCTGCGGCAGGATTCCTGATCAAGAAGGAAATAGATTATTTTGAAAAGGCAGTCAACAATCCCATGCGTCCGGTTGTAGCGCTATTGGGGGGAGCAAAAGTTTCTGACAAAATAAAGATTCTGGAGAATTTGGCGAAGAGAATGGACAAGATCCTCATCGGGGGCGCTATGGCGTTTACTTTTCTCAAGTCGCAGGAATATAGTGTCGGTAAATCCCTCGTTGAAGACAGCATGCTTGACGTGGTAAAAAACTTAATGTCTATATCCAAAAAAAATGGCACAAAACTGTATTTGCCTGTTGACTTTGTGGTTGCTGAAAAATTTGACAGCCGGGCTGAAACAAAGGTTGTTCCTTATCAGGAGATACCTGAGAAATGGATAGCCCTGGACATAGGCCCCGCTACTACAAAATTATTTACAGAGGCTATTCAGGATGCAAAGACAATTCTATGGAACGGACCTATGGGAGCATTTGAATACGATGCCTTCAGCAGAGGAACGTATGCAATGGTGGATGTTGTGACGGGTTCCCATGCCTCTACAATTGTCGGAGGCGGTGATACCGATATGGCTTTTCATAAGTCGGGGAAGACACATGAGGTGTCATTTATTTCTACCGGCGGAGGTGCTTTTTTAAAATTATTAGAAGGCGGAGAACTCCCAGGGATTGCAGCATTATCAGACAAAAAGGGGTAATACGTTTTCTGCGTATCATCATTTTTCTTTATTAAAATTCTTATACAATAAATTTTATTTATGCAGCGAAAGATACAGATAGCGGCATCCATTTTATCTGCTAATCCCGTACGTTTAGAAGACGAGATAAAAAGAATAGAGACCGCCGGAGTAGACCTGATTCATATTGATGTCATGGATGGTCATTTTGTCCCCAACATTACCATGGGACCGTTCATTGTAGAGGGGATAAAACGAATCACCTCCGTGCCGCTTGACATTCATCTCATGATTGAAAACCCGGGTAATTATGTGAATGCATTTGCCAAAGCAGCCGGAAAGGGTGATTTGATAACGTTTCACATAGAAACCACGAAAACCCCGGAAAAAGTTATTGCCATGATTAAAGAGGCGGGGTTGAAGGCGGGCGTATCGCTGAATCCAGACACACCCGTGGAATCAATAGAAAATATTCTGGATATGGTTGATATGGTTCTTGTTATGTCGGTTAATCCGGGTTTTGCAGGGCAAAAATTCATCCAGACAGCGCTGCCGAAGATTGCGAAATTACGCAGTACCGCTCCAAATGAGATGGACATAGAAGTTGACGGAGGCCTCTCCGCCGAAACGATCCCTCAGGTTGTTCAACAAGGTGCCAATATTCTTGTAGCCGCATCTGCGATCTTCAAAACAAAAGATCCCTGTAATGCAATAAAGACCCTCAAGCATCTGGCAGAACGGGTTGCCAGGGAAAAGGATTATAGCAAGGTAAGCGTGTAATTTTGTATGCCTCAGGATGAATAAAAGCAAAAAATAGCTTGTTTTTTCATGGAAAATTTATAAACTATTTTATCTCATGAATACAGAAGTTTCGGAAGCAAATAAATTAGAACAGACCAGCCAGACGGCCTTTTTTCGAAGAAAAACGGACATGCCCGACGGCCTGTGGATTCGCTGTGACGGCTGTAAGAGCATGGTGTATAAAAAGACCGTTGAAGAGAGGATGTATGTCTGTCCTGAATGCAATTATCATTTCCGGATATTCAGCAGAGACAGGCTGAAACTTTTGCTGGATGAAAACAGTTTTGAGGAAATGTGGGCAAATATGGAGCCCTGTGATGTGCTGAATTTTAAGGATCGGATTACGTATCCGGAAAGAATTGCGGCGGAACAACAGAAAACAGGATTAAAAGAAGCCGCTATCACAGGGAAAGGGAAGATTAACAATAAGGAAGTAATGATCGGTATCACAGAATCGACTTTCATCATGGGAAGCATGGGTTCAGTTGTTGGAGAAAAGATTGCCCGTATCGCTGAAAAAGCGAAAGAATTGCATCTGCCGCTGATTATCATATCAGGTTCAGGCGGCGGCGCGCGTATGCAGGAAGGGGTTTTTTCCCTGATGCAGATGGCAAAAACGAGTGCAGCCATAGCGCGTTTTCAAAAGGCCGGAGGTTTGTACATAGCTGTTCTTACTGACCCATCCTTGGGTGGCGTAATGGCCAGCTTTGCTTCGCTTGCGGATGTAACGATAGCAGAACCGAGGGCGCTTATTGGTTTTGCAGGGCCGCGGGTTATTCAGGAAACAATAAAACGCTCCCTTCCCAAAGGCTTCCAGACGGCCGAATTTCTATTAGAACACGGCTTTTTGGACATGATCGTTCACCGACAGGACATGAGAAAAGAATTGTCGAGACTGATTGACTACCTGCAATGATTAAAAATCAGGTTCCCCTGTAGCTCAATGGTAGAGTAGCCGGCTGTTAACCGGTTGGTTGTAGGTTCGAATCCTACCGGGGGAGCCAATTTGAATGAGAAAGCCCTTCGGCAATGATGTCGAAGGGCTTTCTGTATGTAGGGAAAAGACTTACATCATTCAAGATGTAGTTCGAAGCAATAAATTTTAATATTTTTGCCTTATCTTCATAATTTGCTCTAACATATTGAGAATAAAGCATTCTCGAAAGTTCGAAGGTTTTATAGCCAAATTCGTAAAAATCACGCTCTATTACCTGTCTTCCATCCATTTGTAATTCAATTTCAGTAAGTTGATTTTTATATTCCATTTCTTTGACTCTGAAAATTTCCTCGTTAAGTTCCCCATCAAATTTAGAATCGTACAATTTGCTTAATCGATTTTTGATTTTACCTTGTTGGTCCTTAAGTACATTATATCGGTTCTCTTGCAATTCTAAATTATTCTTCTTATATTCCCTCAAACCTTCAATTAACCATTCAGCAATTTCAGTATCAAGAGTGATCTTCTTTATCGGTTCTTCAAACATCTCTACTAATTTTTCTTCTCTTACATATCCATTCCCATTGTGATTTTGTCTGCCTTTTGAAAAAGTACAGTGATAATATATATACTTTTTTGTTCCATTTCTGGATTTCTTCTGCTTTTCTTCGCCGAGAACCTTACAGCCGCAAAACCCACATACCATCAAATTATTAAAAGAAAATGCCCTTTTGCTTGAATAAGGATGAAAGTTCCCTGTTAAAACATTTTGTACGTTGACAAACAGGTCTTTTGTTATTAGTGGAGTATGACTTCCTTGATAAAATTTTCCTTTCCATTTAAAAACTCCATAGTAAAAAGGATTTTTTAATAAATGATGAAATGTACTTTCACCTATACGATATTAGTCCTACCCCTTAGTCCATCATTACAAAGTTTGTTCGCAAGCATACTAAGTGAGTAAGAACCAGTTGCCATAAGAGAAAATGCCTCTTTAATATAAAGGGATGTTTTCGCATCTTCTTCAATTAAACCGGTTACTGGATTATTTTTGTATCCCAAAGGTGCATTTGAAGGATATAAACCCTGCGCTGCCTTTTCAAGCATTCCCATCTGGGTCTTTCTCGATATATCATTAGACATTTTTTTAGCGACTGCAACTTCTATATCGAACATAAATTCATCTTCAGAACCAGAATCTCTGTTGAATATCTTATTTGTCCGTGAAAAATGGATAGTTTTGTTATATTCTTTGATTAAGTTATATATTTTAAGTTTATCAAAATCATTTCTAGTCATCCTATCGGTAATATCAAAAATAATATGTCTTGTTTCATTATGCCTTTTTGCATATTCAATCAATTGATTAAAGGCAGTTCTTTCTTCATGCCATGCAGATTCAGATACTTTCCAGATTCTTACAATTTCTAGATTCTTACGAAAAGCATAATCAAGCCCCAGTTTTTCTTGAGCATCTAATGAGTAGCCTTCCTTTTCTTGCTCTTTGCTTGATACGCGTACATATAAGAAAGCTTTTTCCATATGCCTTTATCTCCTTTTTTACTTCTTGTATTGTCGTTCAGTAGGTTTCTAATCCCATTCTTTAAATCCTGTTTATATGTTATAGCGTTCTCTCCATAAATTTACAATTATATTTGAGAAATTTTAGTTCCAATTATTATTACCATATAGACCCTCTTCCTTGCCATTTTTTTGTTCGAGTTCAAATAAAAACGAACACAAACCGATCATATTTTCTGCTATCTCTCTTGCATCTTCCAATGTAAGTGGAGTAGGACTGTGTCGTTGCCAAACTTTAATCGTTTTCTCTAAATATTCCTTTGAGAACCTAGCCATTTCTTATGCCTTTAAACAAGTCATAGATGTCCAAAAATTAATTTCTTTCTTGTTCAATATATGAACCACCGAGGCATTACCCCCCATTTCCTTTCTTTATATGGACCCAGTCAGATTCTTTCCTCTTCGTCTATCGATTTCGAGATGTTTTATTCTTTTTTATAGATGAACGGCGTCAACCTCCAACGCGATGATTATTCCGAGTCTCAATGCTTTTACTTACGTTGTTGTCTAATATTCCCATCTCACTTCTTCTCACGTAGCTCGTTAATATCGCTGAGTTTGAGTTAGTGTGAGACAATAAATCAGTTATTTACCAAATATTCTGGCACTCATAGCGCCGGTCTACTTCCTTCATGAGCAAGTCACTAACTTTGAACAGAAGCTGCTCCAGTCCCTTGATCCCACCTTTAATACGGGCGTCAAGGAGAAAGAAAAATATCCTCATGAGAAAGGTGAAAATAGAATCGATTTTTTTATAATTCGGGCTATGGCTCTCAATGAGTAACTTATTTTCTTCAATGGGATTTTCCAGGATGTAGAGACAATATCTGTTGATTTCATGCCTCTGAAGAAATGATTTATTTCCAGCAATGTCCCAATGTGTTTTTGATGTGGACTTCCGGTCAATCTCATCGGTAACAGAAAGCATCTCACAAGTGTATTTGTTATAAAGATGACAGGGTTTTTGGGTATATTTTATTGAGATAATATTTTTTTTCTTGTTTGTTCGTGTCTTAATCTTTACTCCTAAATTCATTTAATTCTCCTTTAATGTTTTCTTGGCCAACTTGCAAAAATACATGCCTTTGTATGCTCAAGAGTTTAAGCGTAAGATACAACTGCTTGAAGAAATTGATGGCATAGTTAGTTTTTCACATCCTGCTTCTCAGATATAAAACTGTTCTTTTCGGTATTACTTGATGTCTCCCTGTAGTTAAGAGTGTTTCTTTTTTCGTAGCATTCAATATCTTGCTTGAAGAAAATGATCCTGTGTCGCCTCTTGTGCGCGACAATGCGGCCATCTTGCACTTCTTTAAAAAGAGTTGATCTTGACATTCCTAATCTTTTTGAAGCCTTTCTTACGCTAAATTTTTCCACATATACCTCCGTTATTTGTAAATTTAATATATGGATAAAGGTTAAATTTGCGGCAATAGCTGCTTAGACAGCTGGCTATTGCC
>Ga0233425_10004369_pt1 | contig 23844 bp, 21 predicted proteins | sample Watercolumn_Towu_2_FD_181712 | JGI IMG/M metagenome (GOLD analysis project Ga0233425, IMG submission 181712) | Freshwater microbial communities from Lake Towuti, South Sulawesi, Indonesia - Watercolumn_Towuti2014_140_MG | ecosystem: Environmental > Aquatic > Freshwater > Lake | place... | reverse complement strand
GTGTCAAATGTGTACACAAGCACTCCCTGATTCTCCGAGCGGGGACGGGTCCATCAGCGACGCGTCCCCGCCCCCTTGTTTCTTATGGCCGCGGCTGGAGGTGTGGTATGCCCGGAGCGAACGTCCGCCGGAGCGGCGGGGTCCCCGCCCGCCGTCCGAAGCCGGAAAGCCGGTACTGACCACCGCACCATGGTCGCAAGACCATGGCGACGGGAATACCGGAAGGCCGTTCCGGTTCGAGCGGCGTGGAAGGGGTGCCGCGGGAGGCGCGGAAAGCGACCTGGCACGCCACACCGCCTCCGCCCTTCAATCGAACGGTCAGCAGGCTTCTGTGTGGTTAGGCGCTGACGCTATCCGGCAAACTGCGGGCGTGCGTCATGTCCCGCTGGGTCACAGGGCGCACTTGCGACATTGGAACGGTCGCAACGGCAGCCGTCTCGCCGTGGAGGGTCAAAAACTCCACCTCGCAGGCTTCGCCTCCTCGGTGCACATGCACGACCGTCCCCACATCCCCTTTTTTCAGCCCTTCGGCTGGAAGATCGCTCGTCAAGACCACGCGATCATGCTCTTTGATCATGTCGGCACCTCAAGCGGATAGGCGGTTATGAGTCGTGGACCGGCACCTGGTTCATGCATCCACACGGACCGGATACGCGGGTTCCGTCCATCAGGCGATGCGAGCGGCCCATCCACAGCATAGCGCGTACCATAGCGAGATTCTACTTTTTTCACGATCGAATAGCTGCCGCCGTGCTTTCGCAAAGCCTCGGCAAAGACCTCCCATTGCTCAGGACAAAAGCCAAAGCGCGTGAAAAACTCGGCCTTTGCCTGTCCGTCGGGATGAGATGCACAGAGAAGATAGTCCGTGATCTTCTCTCGATCCACCTGGAGACGATCGGCGTCCGGCAGTCTCATGCGATGCACTCATTTATGAGTCTTGATGACGACTCCGAGCGGGGACGGGTCCATCAGCGACGCGTCCCCGCCCTCTTGTTTTTTATGGCCGCAGATGGTGGGGTGGCATGGCCAAGAGCGGAATTCGCCGGAGGAGCGGGGTGCCCATCGAGACTTTGCCAGGAAGGAAAGCGGAAACTGACCGAGTCTGCGAGGGAATTTCCGAAGGATTCCGCCTGGCAAAGTCCGAAAGGGCCGCTCCGGGAGGCGCTGAAGCGAAGGGCCATGCCACCCTGCCTTCGTCCTTCACGATCCAGTCGGTTTCGTCTGCGCCGGCTGCCCCGGCTCCGCCCACCCGCCCCCGACCGCTTTGTACAGCAGCACCACCGCGACCAGTTGCGCCCTTCTCGTCTGCGCCAACCCAATCTCCGCGTTGTAGAGCTGCCGTTGCGCATCCAGCACGTCCAGGTAAGAGGCGATGCCGTTCTTGTAGCGGAGCTGCGCCAGCTCCAGCGCCTGGGTCGCCGCCGTCACCAGCGTTTCCTGATACAGCCGCGTCTCCCGCGCCTTCTGGTAGGCGATCAGCGTATCGTCCACCTCGCGGAAGGCCTCCTGGATCGCCTGCTGGTACTTGATCAGCGCCTCCTTCTGCCGGGCCTCCGTCATTTCGAGTTGCGCCTGATTCCGGCCCGCATTGAAGATCGGCAGCGTCACACCCGGCCCGAAGCCCCACATCCGCGCCGGCCCGGTAAAGAGGTTCGACATGTCGCGGCTCATGTACCCGAAATCCCCGGTCAGCGAGACTTGCGGGAAGAAGGCCGCCTTGGCCACGCCGATCTGGGCGTTCGCGGCGATGAGCCCCTGCTCCGCCTCGCGCAGATCCGGCCGCCGTTCCAACAAAGACGAGGGCAGGCCGGCCGGCACGGTGGGCGGGAGCGGTTGTTCCGTCAAGGCCAGCCCGCGCCCCACGGCGCCGGGATTGCGTCCGAGCAGAATGCTCAGCGCGTTCTCCTTCTGGGCCACCTGGCGCTCCAGGTCAGGAATCAAGGAGGCAGTGGTGGCATATTCCGACTCGGCCCGCCGCAGGTCCAGGGCGGAGCTCACCCCTCCGTCGTACCGCATCTTCACCAGGGAGAGTGAGGTCTGCCGCGATCCCAGGGTGCGCTTGGTGATCTCCAGTTCCAGGTCCAGCCCCCGCAGCTCGAAGTAGGCCTGCGCCACCCGGCTGATCAAACCCATCACGACCGCCTTGCGGGCCTCCTCGGTCGCCAGGAGCTGCGCCTTGGACGCTTCCGTGGCCCGGCGGAGCCGCCCCCAGATGTCGACCTCCCAGGACAATTGCGCCTCGGCGCTGTAGATGCCGGTCGTGAGATTACTGCCGGGTGGAATGCCGGGAATGTTGGCTCCCGGAATCTGTGTCATGGTGGCCGATGCGCCGGCCTGGACCGACGGCAACATGGAGGCGCGGGTGATGCCCAATTCCGCCCTGGCTTCATCCACCCGCACCACCGCCAGTTGCAGGTCCTTGTTCTCCTCCAGCGCGATCTTGATCAGGGCCTGCAGTTGCCGGTCCTGGAAAATCTCCCACCATTGGAGGTCTGCCAGCGAGCCGGACTCGGCGGCCGTGATCGGCTGGCTGCGGAATTGCTCCGGCGTCGGCACCGCCGTCTTCTCATAGTCCGGTCCCATCAAACAACCGGACAGGCCGGCCAGCAGGCAGCCGGCCAGCAGGCAGCAGGCAGGGAGCAGAGCCATGCGGCGCGTTCGCGTCATGACGGCGCCTTCCCCGCCGGGGCGGGCGGAACAGCCGGGGCAGCCGGGCGCGGTGGCGCGATGCTCCCACCGGTGACTACTCCGTCGCCGCCCACCGTGGCGTCACCTGCTCCCGTCGTTGTCCGTGACGGAGCGCCTCGCTGCGCCAGTTTCATGACCAGCACGTAGAACAGCGGGACGAAGACGACGGCCAGGGCCGTCGCAGAGATCATTCCCCCGAAGACGCCAGTGCCGATGGCCCGGCGGGCGGACGCACCGGCGCCGGTGCTGAGGACCAGCGGCACGACGCCGAGGATGAACGCGAGCGAGGTCATGACGATCGGGCGGAAGCGCAGGCGTGCTGCCTCCAGCGCGGCGTCCGCCGGGGATCGGCCTCCGTCGTACCGCTGCTTGGCGAACTCCACGATCAGGATCGCGTTCTTGGCCGCGAGCCCGATCAAGGCGATCAGCCCGATCTGGAAGTAGACGTCGTTGGTCATGCCGGGGATCAGCATCCCCAGAAGCCAGGTGGCCAGCAACGCCCCCAGCACGCCGAGCGGCACGACGAGCATGACGGCGAACGGCACGGCCCAGCTCTCGTACAGGGCCGCCAAAAACAGAAAGACCACGACCATCGACAAGGCGAAGATGTACGGCGCCTGCTGCCCGGCCTTGATCTCTTGATAGGATTGCCCGGACCATTCGTAGCTCATCCCTGTCGGCAGCTCGGCCGAGAGCTGCTGCATGGCGGCGATCGCCTGGCCAGAGCTCTTTCCCGGCGCGGCGGCTCCGGTGTAGTTGACGGCCGGATAGCCGTTGTAGCGGTCCAGCGCGATCGGTCCCCTGATCCACTGGATATTGGCCACGGCCGAGAGGGGCACCATCTCGTTGGCCTGGTTCCGCACGTAGAACCGGGCGATGTCCTCCGGCTTCATCCGCCGGTCCGCATCCGACTGCAGCCTGACCTGCAAGACCCGGCCGAATTTCGCGAAGTCGTTGACGTAGTAGGAGCCCAGCAAGCCTCCGACGGTATAGAACAGGTCCTGGATCGGAATGCCCATCGCCTTGGCCTTGATCCGGTCCAGGTCCACGTAGAGCAGCGGCGTCTCCGGCGCGCTGGTCGGGCGCACTTCGGCCAGGTCGGGATGCTTGGCGGCAGCAGCCGTGAATTGCTCCGCCGCCTTCGCCAGCCGCTCCCGGTCTCCGGTTCTGTCCTGCAACCGGTAATCGAACCCGCTGACCTGTCCCAGACCCGGGATGGAGGGAGGCGGGATGGGGTACACCGTGGCTTCGGTGATGCTGGTGAAGGATTCGTAGGCCCGCAAGGCGATCATGAGCGCGTTCTGCTCGATCGCCGGCCGCTCCTTCCAGTCCTTCAGCGTCACGAACAGGGTGCCGACGTTCGGGCCGCTGTAGAAGAGCCCGTAGCCGGCCACACTCACGATGTCGGCCACGTCTTTGTGCTTCTTGAAGTACTGTTCGATCCGTTCGACCACCTCCAGCGTGCGGGACTGGGCGGCGCCGGCCGGCAGCTCCACCGCCACCATGAGATAGCCCTGATCCTCGTCGGGCACGAAGCCTCCGGGGACCGTGCGGAACAGCCACAGCACCCCGCCGATCAACGCCAGGTAGAGGACGGAGAGGACCAGCGCGCGCCGCAGGGCGACCTGCACGAGGCCGGTATAGCGGTGGGTCAGGCCTTCGAACCAGACATTGAAGCGGGCCAGCAGCCCGCGGTGCCCGCTCTCCGCACCGTGCGGTTGAAGGAGCATCCCGCAAAGCGCCGGCGTCAGGGTCAGGGCGGTCAGCGCAGAGAGCAGCACCGAGATCGTGATCGTGACCGCGAACTGCTGGTAGAGCGTCCCCACGGTCCCGCCGAGAAAGGCCACGGGGACGAAGACCGAGGCGATGACCAGCGTCACCCCGATGACCGCCGGGGCGATCTCGACCATCGCCTGCTTCGTGGCCTCGCGCGGGCTCAAGCCCTGGGACCGCATGATCTCCTCCACCCGTTCGACCACCACGATCGCGTCGTCCACCACGATGCCGATTGCGAGCACGAGACCGAACAGGGTCAACTGGTTGATCGAGTAGCCGAGGAGCTGCATGCCGGCGAAGGTGCCGACGATGGACACGGGCACGGCGGTCATGGGGATGAGCGTCGCCCGCCAACTGCCCAGGAACAGGAACACGACCAGCAGGACGAGCGCGAGCGCCTCGAAGAAGGTGTGGACCACCAGCTCGATGGAGACCTTCACGAAGGTCGTGGTGTCATAGGGGATCGAATAGGCGATGCCTTGCGGGAAGCCCTTCGCGAGATCCGCCATCCGCTCCTTCACGGCCTTGGCCAGATTGAGCGCGTTGGCGCCGGCCCGGAGGTTCACGCCGATGGCCGCGGTCGGGGTGCCGTTCAGCCGGGCCTTGAACGTGTAGTCCTGGGAGCCCAGTTCGACCCGGGCGACATCCTTGAGCTGGATCATCGAGCCGTCCTGTTTGCTGCGGAGGATGATCTGTTCGAACTCCGCCTGCTCGGTCAGCCGGCCCTTCGTGACAACCGGCACGGTGAGCTGCTGGCCGCCGGCGGTGGGCTGCTGCCCGATCTGTCCGGTGGCGAAGTCCGAGTTCTGCTCACGCACCGCCTGGATGAGGTCGGTGACGGTCAGGCCCAGGTCGGCCAGCCGGTCCGGCTGGACCCACAGCCGCATCGAATAGGCAAACCCGTAGAGCACGATGTCCCCCGCCCCGGGCAGTCGCTTCAGCTCGTCCACTACGTTGGTGGCCGCGAAGTTGTTGAGGTAGGCCTCGTCGAACCGCGGGTCGGTCGAGCGCAGGGTCACCATCAGCAGGATCATGGGGCTGGCTTTCTCGACCCGGATGCCCAGCCGCAGCACCTCCTGTGGGAGAATGTTCTCCACCTTCTTGAGCCGGTTTTGCACCTCCACCGCCGCCAGCTCCACATCCGTGCCGCTCTCGAAGGTGAGGGTGAGCACGGATTCACCGGTGTTGGAGCTGGTCGAGGACATGTAGAGGAGATTCTTGACCCCGTTCATCTCCTTCTCGACCGGGGCCGTGACTGCCTGCTCCACCGTCTGGGCGCTGGCCCCTGGATAGGTGGCGGTCACGAGGACCTGCGGCGGCGTGATCTGGGGATACTGCGCGACGGGCAATTGGAACAGGGCGAGGGCTCCCGCCAGCACGATCAGGAGGGAGATGACCGAAGCGAAAACAGGACGATCGACAAAGAAGCCGCCGATCATTGGGATGTCCCCATCCTAGGGTTTCGGGGCGGGAGCCGCAGCCTGCGTCCGGTCTGAGGTCACCGGCTTGACCGCGATGCCGGGGGCCACGGCCTGCAGGCCGTCCACGATCACCGGCTCGCCGGCCGCGAGGCCCTTCTCGATGATCCAATCCGATTCGTACCACTCGCCGACGAAGACGTCCCGTCGCTCGACCTTGTTGGCCTTGTCCACGACATACACGTAATGGCCCTTCGGCGCCTTCAGCACGGCGCGCTGGGGAACCAGCAGGGCCTTCGGCCACTGGCCCGCCTCGACGTGCACCCGCACGAACATGCCGGGGGCCAGTTGCTGCTTCGGGTTGGGAAACTCGGCTCGCACCGTGAACGTGCCGGTTTCCGGGTTGACCGTGGCGCTCGCAAAGTCGAGCCGCCCCATCGCGTCGTAGGCGCTGTCATCCGGCAGCTTGAGGCGGATCGGAATTTTTCTCTGCTCGTGCATCTTGATCTGGCCGGCGGCCACCGCCTTGTCCAGCCACAGGGCTTCCTTGTCGGTCACCGTGAAAGTCACATAGATGGGATCGATCTTGTCGATCGTGGCGAGGTGCGTCGGGCCGTCCTTGCCGACGAGCCGGCCTTCCGGCACCAGCGCGCGCCCGATGCGCCCGCTTTCCGGCGCCGTGACCCGCGCGAAGCTGAGGTTGAGCTGGGCCTGCTCGACCGCAGCCTTCCCCGCCTGCAGCTCCGCCCCCGCCTCCTTTTCCGCCGCCACCGCCTCGTCATAGTCCTCGCGGCTGATCGCGTTGGCCTCCGCCAGGGGCTTCAAGCGGGCGACTTTTGATGTGGCGCGGTCCAGGACCACTTCGGACCGAGCCAGCCGCGCCTTGGCTTCCTCCAGGGTGGCGGTCAGGGGACGTGGATCGATTTGAAAGAGGAGATCTCCTCTCTTGACGTCGGTCCCTTCCTCAAAAGCCCGCTTCACGATCAGCCCCTCTACTTGCGCCCGCACTTCGACGGAACGGAAGGCTGTGACGCGACCGACGAAATCCTGCGCGACCGGCACGTCCTTGACGATGGCAGCGGCCACCTTCACTTCGGGCGCGGCGGAGGGCGGCGCCGGCTCTCCGCCCGAACAGGCGCCCAGAAGGAGCAAGGCGGTAGCCGGACCGACCGACCGGAAGGCGATCAGGTGTTCCTGGATTCCGAGAGCACACCGACAACTTTTCTTCATCTGTGCCTTCACCCCGCCACCCACCCGTAGACCCGATGGCTCGGCTCTGGCTGTCCCTCACGATAGGCCATCTTGATCCGGCTCAGCGCGTCCTTCGGCAAGTCGTTGCGCTTGGACGCCACGTCCACCCCCAAGACACGCACCTCTCCCAGCGAATCCACGAGGGACTCAACCTGGGCCTGCGCCGGAGTCTGTGGTAAGGGCAAAAATTCCTCGTTGGAGACCGAGCGGAGCGGGATCGGGAACTCAACAGTCATCCCCTTTGTCAGCCGAGCACCAACCCTGGAGCGATTCCGGCCGATCATGGAGGGTTTTCTCCCAGCTTTAACCAGAGAGGCGAGGCGATTCTGTGAGAACGGCTCGACCATGTCAACAGGTTTCGCTGAGGGCAAGTCCGGTCATAACCCTGGATAATGGGCCGCTGCATCGCAACGACTCATGTCAGAACGCGTGTTTTTTGTTGAAACCTATCCACCCCCTGGATATGCTAGGTTTCTCCTAGGAGCAGGGGGTCATGATCAACCGGCTGCGGTCCTTCTTCACCGCTCGCTGCCCGATGTGCCGGTATCGCACCGGCACTTACATAATAGCCCGCAGAATGGGGGACCGTTTTCTCAGCCGCTTCTTTATTTATCTGTTTGAGTGTCACTCCTGCAACCTCAAGTTTCACGCCCTCAGCTTCAAGCGATACTGACCCTGCCCCGGTTCTCCGGAGCTGCCTGCTCTTCCACGCAAACCGGCCGTCCGATGCGGGTGAGCCGTCAGGATTGTGGCAGTAGGACGGTATCAAGATCGTCCCGCTGGGCGCGTAGAGCGGCTCGCGCCTCAGGGATGGTGACGATCGAAAACTTGATCCTATCCCCCGGCACAAGCTGGGCCGCCAAGGGCAGGTCCGCCGAGATCACGACCGCGATCTTGGGATAGCCGCCGGTCGTCTGACAATCGGCCATCAAGAGAATCGGCTGTCGGCTCGCCGGCACCTGGACGGAGCCGCAGGGGGTCGCATCGGAGATCATATCGGTGGCGCCGGCATGGACAAGCGGCGCGCCGACGAGTCGATAGCCCATACGGTCCGACTGGGGCGACAAGAGATAACTGCCCGCCGTCAACCGCTCGACGGCTTCCGGTACGAAGCAGTCCGCTTGAGGTCCCAGGACAACTCGCAGGGTTGGACAGACGCTATACGGAGGTCTGGCTGCTGTAGAGACTGACCGTCCAACGTTCTGCCAAGCACTCGGACTCGGTGCCCCTCCGCGCAGCTCATCTTCCCTGACCAGTGCGCGGCCCTCCAGTCCGCCTGTGCGGCTCCTCGTATGGGTCGACCGGCTGCCGAGCGACAAGGGCACGTCTATTCCCCCGGCCAGCGCCAGGTAGGCACGAGCCCCGGAGCGCCGCTCGCCGAAGCTCAGGGTGCTGCCCGGTCCTACTCTGACCGTCGTCCAGTTTGGCTGGGGCTGCCCGTCGAGGGACGGCGAAAGATCGGCTCCGGTCAGCGCAATCACCGCCTCGTCGTCGAAGGCAAGCTCAGGTCCTCGGACCGTGATCTCCAGCGCCGCAGCCTGGTCGGGATTGCCGACGAGCCGGTTGGCGAGGCGGAGCGCGAGGCGATCCATCGCGCCCCCCACGGACATTCCGAAGCGCTGGTAGCCGAACCGGCCCAGGTCCTGGACGGTCGTGAACAGTCCCGGTTTCAGGATGCGGAGCCTGGCTGCTGGTCGCTCAGCCCATCGATTCATAAGTTCGAGACGAACTTATTCCCTCAGGACTTAGTGCTGAGTGAGCAAATACTTCGTAGGCTTCCAACGAAATACGTCATCATATTTGCGAATCGAAGCACTCAGCCGTCACGGCCTATCCCGCCCGAACAACAGCCGCAACCAGGACACCCGCCTCCTCCAGCGACCGTCTGATGAGCTGAGCCAGTCGATCGGCGCCGGGCGTATCGCCGTGCAGGCAGATCGTGTCGGCGCGGAGAGGAAGCTCACGGCCGTCGAGGCTCCGGACGACCCCTTCACGGACGATCCGCAAGACCCGCTCGACCACCTTCTGTTCGTCCCGAATCAGCGCGCCGGGCCGATCGCGCGGCGCCAGCGTCCCGTCCGCTGCATAGGCGCGATCCGCGAACGCTTCTTCCGCTATGGCCAAGCTGGCCCCGCGAGCCGCCTCGATCAGAAGCGATCCAGCCAGCCCGTACAGGATCAGCCCGCGGTCGATAGCAACCACGGCCCGTACGATCGCCTCCGCCAGCGAGCGGTCTCTGGCAGCCATGTTGTACAGAGCCCCGTGTGGTTTGACGTGGGTCAGCTTCACCCCTTCAAGAGCCGCAAGGCCAGCTAACGCCCCGACTTGGTAGGCGACCAGGTTCTCCACTTCGTCCGGCGGCAGTGTACGGTCCCGGCGCCCCTGTCCTTCCAGGTCGGCAAAGCCCGGATGGGCGCCGACCGCCAGGTGATGGCATCGCGCCAGGCGAACCGTGCGCCGCATGACCTCCGGGTTGCCGGCATGGACTCCGCAGGCGATGTTGACCGAGGTCACGTGCGGGACGATCCGCTCTTCCGTCGCCAGCCGCTCTGCTTCGGCGGACTCACCGACATCGCAATTTAAATCGATACGCGCCATTAGCCCAGGTCTCGATAGTCGGAAAGTCTTAAAGTCTATAAAGTCTCAGGCGTGATGACTTTCGACTTTCAGACTTTACGACTCATTGTGTTTCACAGACAGCCGATCGAATTCAGCGCGACTGATTGGCACGAATCGTACCGTGTCGCCGGCCTCGATCAGGAAGGGGTGCGCCCGATCCGGATCGTAGAGACGCAGCGGCGTTCGTCCGATCAGGCGCCACCCGCCGGGACTCTCCAGCGGGTACAGGCCGGTTTGCGAGCCCGCGATGCCCACCGAGCCGGGCGGGACCGACACTCTCGGCTCGGCCAGGCGCGGCATCGCGATCGCTTCAGGGACCAGGCCCAAGTATGGGAACCCCGGGCTGAACCCCAGCATGTAGCAGCGGTAGGCGACCGATGCGTGGAGCCGGGCGATTTCCTCGACGGAAAGTCCGGCATAGGCAGCCACCTCTCCCAAATCGGGCCCGAACTCCCCTCCGTATACGACCGGGACTTCCACCGTTTTCGATTGACCGGCCCGGCCGGACGGGAGCGCATCGGCCAGCGCGCGGAGCCGTCCGGCCACCGTTTCCGCTTCCGTCGTGAGGGGGTCGAAATATACGGTCGCCGACCGGAAGGTCGGAACGACCTCGATGATCCCGCGTCGGTCGTCACGGATGAGCTCGTCCACCGCCCGGGTGAAGGCCAGCACGCGATCGTTGATCGCCGGATCGATCGCGTCCCCGAATTCGACGGTCACGGCTGCGTCGCCGACCGGCAGGAGGCGAGGATAGTGAAGATCGTGATTCGTCATTCGTCACTCGTCAATCGTTAAGGCATCTTTCTTCTCCGTTCCGGTTGACGAATGACGCATGACGTTTGACGTTCTTCATGCGAGGACATAGCGCAGCGCCAGCAGCCCCGCGAACAAGTGGATCAGCCAATGTGCGTCGGCCAGACGGCCGGTGGCCAGCTTCAGCAGCGAATAGGAGACCAAGCCGAAAGTAATGCCGTCGGTGATGCTGACCGTCAGCGGCATCAACAGGATCGTCAAGAACGCGGGGATCGCCTCGGTGGGATCGGACCACGCAACCTCCGTGATGCTTCGAATCATGAAGCTGCCCACGAGAATCAAGGCGGGGGCGATGATCGGATACAGGCGCGCGCCTTCCGGCGTGACGTAGCCGCCACCGATCATTTTGGCCAAGGGGGCGAAGAAGAGGGCCGCCAGGAACAGACCCGCGGTCACCACGCTGGCCAGGCCCGTCCGCCCCCCGGCCGCGACGCCCGCCGCGCTTTCGATGTAGGTGACGATCGTGGACGTGCCGAGCAGCGATCCGGCCGTCATGCCGGCCGCGTCCGCGGTCAGCGCCTTCTCCGCGCGCGGGAGCCTCCCATCCTGCATGAGCCCGGCTTGCTGGCCCACCGCCACCAGCGTCCCGATCGTGTCGAACAGGGCGAGGAAGAAAAACATGAACACGAGCAACGCCCCCTGGTGCGAGAACAGGCCGGCTGGGTCCAGCTTGAAGAGCGTCGGACCCAGCGAAGGCGGTACGCTCAGGAGTCCCTGGTAGGTCACTAGCCCGGACGGAAGGCCCGCGAGCATCGTGGCGAGCATGCCCCACAGGATTGCGGCGCGATTGCCCCGCGCGAGCAACCCCGCGGTCACCAGCAGGCCGAACAGGGCGAGCAGGACCGGCGGCGAGCCGAGCTGGCCGAGCCCGACGAGAATGCCGGGACGCGCGACCACGACGCCGGCCCATTGCACACCGATGAAGGCGATCAGCAGGCCGATCCCGACTGCGATGGCATGTTTCTGCGAATCAGGAATCGCGTTCAGCAGCCGCTCGCGAAACCCGAACCGCGACAACAGGAGAAACACGACCCCGGAGACGAAAACCCCGGCGAGCGCCGTCTGCCACGGCATCCCCATACCGCCCGCCGCCGCCGTCCCGCAGACCGTGAAGGCGAAGAACACATTGTGGCCCATCCCCGGCGCCAGGGCGATCGGATAGTTCGCATACAGAGCCATGATCAGCGTGGCGAACGCGCTGGCCAGACAGGTGGCCGCCATGACCGCGCCGAAATCCATGCCGGTCGTGGCGAGCACCGCCGGTTGGACGAAGATGATATAGGACAGGCCCAGAAAGGTCGTCACGCCGGCCAGGACTTCGGTCCGGACCCTGGTCCCGTGGGCCTTGAGATGAAACCGGTTCTCTAGAACGGTGCCGAAACGAGCCAGCAGAAGACAGCCCCCTTTTTCTAAGGACGAACACCCCGCGCTGAATGATGACCAAGAGTTTTGAGTTTTTAATTCAAAATTCAATACTCACAACTCAAAACTCGCTTGTTGTCGTTCCGAGTTCCTCCTTGCGGACAGGGTCACTCGGCATCCAACACCTCGCGCACTTTCCTCGCCAACGTCTCCGGAGTGAAGGGCTTTTGGAGAAAGAAGGTTCCGGGGTCCAGGACACCGTGGTGAACAATGGCGTCCTCCGCATACCCCGACACGTAGAGCGTTTTGAGGCTCGGACGCTGCGCGACCAGTTGTTTCACGACTTCGCGGCCGCTCATCTGGGGCATGACCACGTCGGTCACCAGCAGGTGGATCGGCCCCGCCTGCTGGTGGCTGATCAGCAGGGCCTCGATGCCGTGCCGCGCCTCCAGCACGGTATAGCCTTGCAGTAGCAGGGCTGTGCAAGCGAGCGTGCGGACCCCCGGTTCGTCTTCCACCAGCAGGATGGTCTCCGTGCCGCGGGGCAGCGGCGAGGGCGCCGCCTCTTTGCCCACGGCCTCCGCGGTCTCCTCCACCCTCGGCAGGTAGACTTTGAAGGTGGCACCCCGTCCCGGCTCGCTGTAGACGAAAATGTAGCCCCCGCTCTGCTTGACGATCCCGTAGACCGTGGCCAAACCCAGCCCCGTCCCTTTTCCGATTTCCTTGGTGGTGAAAAAGGGCTCAAAGACGCGGGCCTGGGTCGCGGCGTCCATCCCGACCCCCGTATCGCTCACGGCCAGCATCGCGTAGCGGCCGGAGGCCATCACGAGCCGGTCGCGGACCCGAGGTTCTTTCAGGTGGACGTTCGCGGTCTCGATCGTGAGCTTTCCTCCGAGGGGCATGGCGTCACGGGCGTTCACCGCCAGGTTCATGATGATCTGCTCGAGCTGTCCCGGATCGGCTTTCACTCGCCAGAGCGCCGGATCAAGCATGGCGGCCAGATCGATGTCTTCCCCCAGCAGCCGCTGGAGCATCGTGCCCATACCCTCCACGATCGCGTTCAGGTCCAGGGCCTTGGGAATCAGGACCTGCCGGCGGCTGAACGCCAGAAGCTGGTGGGTCAGGGCAGCAGCCCGATCCCCCGCTTTTTTGATCTCCTCCAGGTACCTCCGCGCCGGCTCCTGCTGTCCAAGACGCATCAGCAGGAGCTCACTGCACCCCGAAATGATCGTCAGGAGGTTGTTGAAGTCGTGGGCGATGCCGCCGGCGAGATTGCCGATCGCCTCCATCTTCTGGGCCTGCCGAAGCAACTCCTCGCTCTGCCCCAGCGCCTCCTCGGCGCGCCTGCGGGCCGTGATGCACATCACCGTTCCGCTCATACGCAGGGCTCGGCCGGCCTCGTCTCGGAAGACATCCCCCTTGCACGCCACCCAATGGATGCTGTCGTCCGGCCAGAGGACACGGTGTTCGATATCGTAGACTTTCCCCGCCTCGACGGCGTCCTTAACGGACTGACTCACAAAGTCCCGATCCTCCGGATGAATGCGGTCCAGATAGTCCGCATAGGACCCCGTGAAGGAACCCGGAGCCATGCCGAAGAGCGCTTCCACGTTGTCGGACCATGTGACGCGTCCCGTCAGGATGTCCCAATCCCACACGCCCACGCGTGCGGCCCTCAGCGCCAGCCGGAGCCGTTCTTCGCTCTCCCGCAACGTCTCCTCGGCCCGCCTGTACTCCCTGTGACCGAGCAGGAGGGAAACCAGGTTCGCCACCGCGACCGCGAACATTTTCTCATCCACCGCCCACTGCCGGACCGGCCCCACATGCTCGTGGCAGAGCACCCCGTCCAGGCCGCTGGCCGAATGAATCGGGGCATCCATCATCGACGTGATGCCGAACGGCTTGAGGTAGGGCTCCGCCAGCTCGCATGTCCGGTCGTCGCGACGCGCGTCGTCCGCCGCCACGACCTCGGTGGCATTCAGCGCGCTGAAATAGCGGGGATACCCGCTGACCTCCAGTTCAAGGCCGGAGGAGTGGCGATGCAGGTTCAACTCGTAGAGGGCCAGGCAGCGGATCGCGGAGCGATTCCTGATAAAGCGCCATACGCTGACGCGTTCGACCTCGAGCGTCCGTGCGACCGTCTCCACCACGTGACGCAATGCCGCTTCGAAGTCGCCGGTTTGGAGTTGTTCTTCCCGGGCAAGAACGTTCAAGGCAGCCAGTTGCCTGGCCATCTGCTCATTCCGCTCATTATCCACGGGCTTCCCCTCCACCAGTTCGCTCCGTCCGGTGCCGGCTTTGAGGGTGTTGTCGGGAAATCAGTCCGGGGGAGGGTACACGAACTTCTCCAATCTTGTCCAGGAGAAGGGGCGGGTGATCCGAACCCGTCGAGCGCAGAGGCGCCCGTTTGCGTTCCATCCGATTGCGTTCCCGGCGCCTCAGGCATAGAATCCGGTCGGCATTGACCGTGCTCGGCTGTTCCGGCACGGCAGATCCGGCGACAGACCTATGGGAATTCTCACGCAACTCTACCGCCACTCCCTGGCGCTCCTGACCGACCTCTACCAGTTGACCATGGCCTATGGCTACTGGAAATCCGAGGCCCGCGAGACAGAGGCGGCCTTTCACCTGATTTTCCGGTCCAATCCTTTCAAGGGCGGCTTCAGCCTGACCTGCGGCCTGGACTACGCGGTCGACTTCGTGAACAACTTTCGTTTTGCTGAAAGCGATCTGGCCTATCTGTCGACGCTCAAGGGCAACGACGGACGGCCGCTGTTTGAGCGGGCCTTCCTCGACTACCTCCGGGACCTGCGCATCACTTGCGACATCGATGCGGTCCCGGAAGGAACCGCCGTCTTCCCCTATGAGCCGGTGGTGCGGGTGCAGGGCCCGATCCTTGAGGCCCAACTGCTGGAGACGCCGCTCCTGAACCTGATCAATTTTCAGAGCCTGATCGCCACAAAAGCCGCGCGGGTCTGCACGGCCACGCGGGGCGAGCCGGTCCTGGAGTTCGGGTTGAGACGCGCTCAGGGCATCGACGGAGGCCTGGCCGCGAGCCGGGCCGCCTACATCGGCGGCTGCGCCGCCACCTCCAATGTCCTGGCCGGCAAGCTCTTCGACATTCCGGTCGCCGGCACCCACGCCCATAGCTGGGTCATGTGCTTTGACGACGAGGAGGAATCGTTCCGGGCTTACGCCAAGGCCATGCCCAACAACTGCGTCTTCCTGGTGGATACCTATGACAGCCTGGACGGGGTCCGCAAAGCCGTCTCGGTCGGTCGGTGGTTGCGCTCCCAGGGCCAGGAGCTGCTCGGCATCCGCCTGGATTCAGGAGACCTCGCGCAACTCAGCATCGATGCGAGAAAGATCCTGGATGAAGGAGGGTTCCCGAACGCGACGATCGTGGCCAGCAATGAGTTGGACGAGCAGGCCATCACGGCCTTGAAGGAGAAGGGCGCAACCATCGGCCTGTGGGGGGTCGGGACCAAACTGGCCACGGGCTACGACCAGCCGGCCATGGGCGGGGTCTATAAGCTTGCCGCGGTGCGCCGGCCGGGCGGCGCCTGGCAGCCCCGCATCAAGCTGTCGGAGGAGCCGGCCAAAATTTCCAACCCGGGACTCCAGCAGGTGCGGCGATTGCAGCGAGACGGGCAATTCCAATGCGACGTAATCTACGATCTGACCACAGGCTTCGGTTGGCCTGAGGGAATCGGAGACCTGCGCGACACGGCAATCTCCACCGATCTGCTCGTGCCGGTGGTCCGCGGGGGCCGTCCCGTGTACGACTTGCCGCCGATCGCGGAGGCGCAGCAGCGGGCGAGCGAGCAACTGGCCGGCCTTCCCCCGGCGGTCCGACGACTGGGTAAGCCGGATACCTACCCGGTCCGCCTCGCTCCGGGACTGGAGCGCCTCAAACGCGACCTGGTCGAGCAGGCTCGCGCAAGGAGCGAGAAAAAAGTTGCAGACTAGAGAACAACGCTGAATGATGAATTTGAGTCGTCGGTCATCTTTATAGTTGTCAGTTCTCAGTTTACAGTTATCAGTTTCCGAATCCTCCGGAACTGAAAACTGACGACTGATGACTAACGACTCTGAGAGCTGTTCACTGTTCCGCGTTCAGCATTCATCCTTGCGTCTATTCCGCATGAACAGGAACCAGATGGCGAGTCCGGCCAAGCTGACCGCCCCGACCATGACCAGCCAGCGGTGGATCACGGCCGACAGGCGCGACCATTCTTCGCCCAGGAAGTACCCGGCGGCAAGAAAACTCGCCGACCAGAGCAAGCCGCCGCTGTAAGCATAGAACGCAAAGACCGCCGGTGACAGCTTCGAGGAGCCGGCCACCACCGCGGCCAGGTGCCGAACACCCGGCACAAAGTAGCCGAAGAGCAGGGCATACTTGCCCCGACGAAGGTACCAGGTCCGAATCTCATCGAGTTTCCCCTCGTCCACGCCGATCAGATGTCCCAAACTCCCCACCAAATAGGTTCCCACCGTGCGTCCCAATCCATAGCTCAGGGTGATCCCGCAGACGCTCCCCAGAAAAGCGGCTCCCACCGTCGGGAGGATCGCCAGCTTCTGCTTAAACGCCAGATACCCGGCAAACAGGAGCAGCGTCTCATCCGGGACCGGCAAGCCCACGATGCCCAACATGAGCAGAACAAAGAGGGCTCCATAACCATACTGGGCAATCCAGCCGAACAAGAGGTCCATAATATGGATATCGGGAGTGGCCAGCCTTCGGTCGGTGACGGCTAGGTTGCCGATCAGGTTGATACTACTCCTTAGTATCGGGGGAGCGCTTGCCAGACAGAGGACTACGCGAACCCCTGTAAAAAATCAACTGCGATTTCAATCGGTTGGCCACTTAACTTCTTGATTTTCCTCGCAAGTATCCCCTGCCGGCTCCCTGTTGACCCGCTCAAGTCGAGAGTGCCTTGAGCCGATCTAGGGATGGGCAAGCCATAGTTCCAAAGGTCTTCGTCTGTGGCGGGCAGGCACTGCCATTCCCCGACCAGGACAGAGGGTCGGCTAAGAAGCATCGCGCCCCGTGGCCCTGTAGTTGTTTCGGCTGTCTCCGATCCATGAGAAGCCGGAGCATTTGAGGAGAGACGCCAGTGCGGATCTTGATCGCAGAGCCGGATACGATGGCGCGCCGCGTTTTGGAAACAGCCTTGACCCAGTGGAGCCACCAGGTGACCAGTTGCTCGGACGGCGCTGAGGCCTGGCAAGTGCTGCAAGGCCAGGAAGCGCCGGAGTTGGCGATCTTGGATTGGTCGCTGCCCAATATGGACGGACGGCTCGTCTGCCAGGCAGTCAAACAGGCGGGCCCTTCCGGACCCTATACCATCCTGTTGGCCGCCCCGGACCTCCAACAAGACCCTCTGGCAGGACTGGAGGCGGGAGCAGACGACTGTCTCATCATGCCGGTGGACGCCGGCCAGTTGCAATTGCGCCTCAAGACCGCCTGGCGATTTCTGGAGATGCGGCGGGAACTGACCGCCGCCCGTGATCAACTGCGCCGTTCAGAGTCGATGGATCCCCTCACCGGCTTGTGGAACCGGGCGGCTTTGCTCGGGCAATTGGCACAGGAAATCTCCCGCTCGAAGCGCGAAGGGACCCCGCTGGGGGTCGTCTTGATTGACCTGGATGACTTCAAATACCTCAACGATGCCCACGGATACCAGACCGGTGACGCCGTGCTGCGTGAAGTGACGCAGCGTCTCCGACGCTCGCTCAGGCCCTATGACAGTCTCGGCCGGTACGGAGGCGACGAGTTCTTGCTCCTGCTGCCGAGCTGCGACTTTCCCATGGCCGTGAACGTGGCCGAACGGCTCCGGGCCGGCGTCGCGGCCGTGCCGATGAAGCTTGAACGAAGGACGATCCCGGTCACTGTGAGCGCGGGTGTGTCGGCCATCAGCAGTCCGATGGAGATAAGAGACCCGGATGCCCTCGTTCGCGCAGCGGAAACGGCCCTCCATGACGCCCGCCCACCGGCACGGGACCGAGTGGGAGTGGCCGCCAACGGGTCGCTCTTGAATGTCTCAACCTGACGGGCCTAGTTTACTTTACCTGGCGGGTGGGATCGGAGAGTTGGAGAGCGGGCAATGAATCGAGGCGCAGACTGTGGAGAACAACACCCATGAAGCGGGTCTCGATTGACGAGGCAGCTCCGGGCATGAGCCTGGCCAAACCGGCGATCAACTCGACCGGCCAGACGCTCGTGGGCGCCGGCACCGAACTGGACGAACCGCTGATCGCCCGTCTCCGGCAGATGGGGGTGGCTATGGTCCATGTGCAGGAGCCATCCGACGAGGGCGGGGCGCAGGCGGAGAGACTCGCGCAACTGGAGCTGGAGCTCGACCGCCGTTTCCGAAGGGCTGCCGGCGATCCGGTCAGCGAGATGATTCGCGAGGCCGTCCGCCGGCATTTGCACGCCGCGCATGGAGGAAAACCCGCCGTGGAGGAGAGCCGTCCATGAAAGCCGCGTCAGGAACAGCCGGGACCGATCTCAAGCAGCACCTCGAACGGCTTCATGAAATCCCGACCTTGCCGCACATCGTGACAAAAGTCGTTTCCATCAGCAGCCGGTCCGACACCTCCGCCGCGGACCTCGGACGGATCATCGAGAAAGACCAGACGCTCGCCGCGAAGGTCCTGCGGCTGGCGAACTCCCCCTTTTACGGATTTCCCAAACGCATCTACTCCGTCAACCACGCCGTCGTCGTGCTCGGGCTGAATGCCGTGAAGGGGCTGACGCTGGGCGCCACCGCTTTCGACATGATGAAGGCGTCCGGGATGGAACACCTGTGGCGTCATTCGCTCGGCGTGGCGATGATGGCCACGATCCTGGCTCCGCGAGCCGGCCTGAAGAATCCTGAAGAGGTGTTCGTAGCCGGCTTGCTGCATGACCTGGGTCAAGTCATTATCTGCGAGAAACTGCCGGATCTAGCGGCGCAGATCGAACGGGACTTTCGGGAGCAGGATCGCTATCGTAGTGAGATCGAGCAGGAGGCCTTGGAGCTGACCCATGCCGACGTGGCCGGCTGGGTGGCCGACATGTGGAACCTGCCGTCCCTGTTGAAGGACCCCATGATGTTTCACCATCGACCGACGCTGGCGCTCACCGCTCCCTTGCATGCGGCAATCATCCACGTCGCCGACATCCTGGTCAAGGCCATGGGCTGCGGGGCCGCGGGCAACAACCTGGTGCCCACTCTCTCACCCGAGGCGTGGAAGCTGGTCAGGTTGGGCGAAGAGGGACTGGCAGCCTGCATCGACAAAGCGGCCCAGGAGTTCGAGACAATCGACCAATACCTGGTATGAAGGTGACGGCACGTGCCCTTGAAGATTCTGTCGGAGGGGACCTGAGGAGTAGGATTTTTACCCTCGTTCAGGTATGATACTCCCCGATGCAGGAACCCTTCAGAGCTTCAAGACCGGTTCACAAGCCCGTCACGCTGCTTCGCCGACTGAGCCTCGGCGCATCGGCCGCGCTGCTGGTGCTCCAGGCCGGCTGCGCCGTGGAGTTGCAGAAGACCGATGTCGTAACCCCCATCGACGGGAAACTGACCATCTACAACGCGGTCGAGATTCCGTCCCCCCGCAGCAAGAACGCTCCGAACAAGATCGTCGCGGACCTCCACGAGAAGATGCTTTTGCAGATCGGGTCTCTGGGTAAGTTCCGGCGGGTCGGCACAGCCTCCAGTCCAGACCAGAGCGCCCTGATTCTGCAAGCCACCATCGTGAAGTGGGACGACGGCAGCGCCTTCATGCGGTGGATGGGCTCGGTGACCGACCTGATCGGCGCCTTCTACGAATCCTACACCAAACAGTCGGTGGGAAACGTATCCGGCTCGATGGGCGACGGCTACCTGCTGGTCGACATCCGGTTCGTCGACAAGCGGTCGCAGAAGGAAATCGGCCAGATTACGATCAAGGGATTGGCTGATGATCCGGAGAATTTCCGCTCGGCGGAGGACCGGATCGTGGATGGGCTAGTCCGCTACGTCCAGACCCGCCTCTAAACAGACTGCTGAAAATGGCCCCCCAGCTTCGTTCTCGGTCGCTCCGACCCCTCAGCGTACTGATCAAGTACGCCTCGCGGCCTTCACTCCCTGCGGCCTCGCTGGTTGACCATTTTGAGCAGCCTGCCTAAGGCTCGGAATCTCACCCCCTCCTGATTCTCTCCGTCCTTTTCCTCCATTTTTCTTAGTAAGCAGCCGGGACCAACTGAAATCTGTCCACATCCACCAGGCCCCGGTCCGTGATCTTCAGCGAGGGGACCACGGGCAAGGCCAGGAAGGAGAGCTGGATAAAGGGCTCCGGCAGCCGGCAGCCCATCGCCTGCGCCAGCGCCCGCAAGCGCTCGAGCGCCTGGGCCACCTCCTGCGGATCACGGTTGCACATGAGCCCCCCGACCGGCAGAGCCAGAGAGTCGATCGTCCCTTCATCTTGCGCCACCACGATGCCGCCGTCGATGTGGATCAGGTGGTTGAGGGCGGCCGCCATCACCGTTTCATCGGCGCCGACGACGATGGCATTATGGGAATCATGGTTGATCGATGCCGCGATCGCGCCGCGCCGCAAGCCGAACCCCTTGACGAATCCGACCGCTCTGTGTCCCGTCCGGCGGTGCCGCTCGAAGACGGCGATCTTCAGAATGTCCTGCTGAAGGTCCATGCACACCAGCCCTCCGGCCGCCGGCAAGGACGCGCTCAGCGCGTCGGTCACAATTTGTCTGGTCCTCACCCCAATGACGCGGGCTTGAACGCGGGCCGGCGCCGCGTGGGGCGAGGCGCCGGCCGGGACCGGAACGTCGAAATCTTCCGCCCGGCAAGGGGCCAAGCACATGTTACTCCCCCAGCGCGGCTGGGGTCGTGAGGCGAAGGCCTCGGCAGAGGCGGCCAAGGCCGCGCGGTCGACCGGACGCCCGCGCTTGTAGACGGCCTCGATCGCCAGGCCCGACGTCCAGGTCCGCCCGTCTTTCGGTCGGACCAGACAGACATCCGCCAAAAACCCGGGCGCCACCGCCCCCCGATCATCCAGCCCGTAGGCCCGCGCCGCGGCAAAGCTGGCCGCTCGAAAGATGTTCTGAGGCTTGTGCCCGCCTCGCAGTGCCTTGTCGATGATGAAGCCGATATGCCCTTCCTTCGCGATGTCGGCCGGGTTGCGATCATCGCTGCAGAGGCCGATCACGGCGGAGGAATAGTCGTCCAGAAGCGGCAACAGGGCGTCGGCATCCTTCGCGCAGGAGCCTTCGCGGATCAACACATGGAAGCCCTTCTGGAGTTTCTCCTCGGCTTCCTCCTTCGAGATGGATTCATGACAACTGTGGATCCCGGCCGCTCCGTAGGCATTCAGGTCCTTCCCCCGAAGGCCCGGGCAATGGCCGTCCCGGCGGCGGTCTTGAAACAGGAAGAGTTTGCTCAGCACGTCCGGCTCTCCGGCCAGCAGCCCCGGGTAGTTCATCATTTCGGCCAGGCCCAGGACACGGGAGCGGGCCTGCAGCAGGGCGAGGTCCCCTGCCCGAAGCAAAGCCCCGCTGGTCTCCAGCTCACGTTGCGGGCTCGTGGAGGGCACGCAGCTCGAGAGCATCACGAACACGTCCAGCGCCAGATCTTCCGTAGCCTCCAGAGCCCAGGTCAGCCCTTCAAGCCCGCGCACGTTTGCGATTTCGTGCGGGTCCCAAATGACCGTGGTGGTGCCGGACGGAAGCACTGCCTGCTGGAATCGCTCCGGCGTCAACAAGCTGCTTTCAATGTGGACATGCGCGTCAATGAAGCCGGGAACGAGGAAGGCTCCACGGCCATCCACCACCTCCAGCCCCTCGTACCGTTGCTGAGTGCCGACGATGGTCTCCCGATAGACAGCCACATCGCCGGACAGAAAGCGGCCCGTATAGACGTCCAAGAAGGAGGTATTGCGAATGACCAGATCGGCCGGCTCCTTGCCGCTGGCAACGCGAATGTGGGCGGCCAAATCGGCAAGGTCACGATAAGTGGTTCGTCCGGCCATGGCTGCGGCTCCTGCCTTGCTGAAGGATCAACAAAGTCACGTCAAGGCACCATACCACGCTTGCGTGAGCCGCCCGCTTCGATCGTTCGACCCAGAGGCTCTCGACGGGTCACCTGCGGGCGGAGAGGGTTTTTGCCTCCAGTGAAATAGTAACTGCGCCCTTTGGGAGGCGTCAAGGTCGCCGCACTGGAGAGCATCAGCGTCCGACCGAGACCTTCAACCCGACGACACCAGCTACAACAAGCAGGGGGGCCAGGAGTCGGACCAGATCGTGCGGTTCCCCGAACAGAAGGGTTCCGAGCACTGTCGTGCCTGCTACGCCAATGTGGACCATCACCTTGAAAACACCGGCGAAACAACGGGCAAAGTAGTGCGAAACACTGGATTCCCGCTCAAGGGCATGCTATACCAGCCCCAACAACCCTATGAAAGAATCGCCGCATCCCGATCCATACGACGAAAAGCGAGAGTATTTCCGCCTGACGGTACAGCTTCCGGTGGACTACCGATTGGAAGAAGAAGAGACGAGATCCGTTCCCCGGCCCATGAGCGTGAACCTCAGCGGGGGAGGAGTGGGTTTCGTCACTCAAAGGACATTCAACCTCGGTGACACGCTCGTGCTGAGGATTGTGCTCCCTTCATCTCCCCCCCTCACCGCCAAAGCCAAGATCGTCCGCATGGTCCCGTTGCAGAAAGATCAATCGTCCTTCTCGATCGGCGCTCAATTCACAGAACTCGACCACGAGGACCAGGAGCGGATCCTCAAGTTTTTGCTTGCCCTCGATCGAAAGCGGCGGCAGGACCACTATAACGCGTAGCCGTCAACCGGCCTAGCTTCCCTTCACCTTGTCTCTCTCTGTCCACGCAGGGAGGACACTTCGTCAAAGCCTTGACGGTTTCTAGCCATTCTTGTGACGAGTCTACACATGCCCTTCCAGGGAAGCTTCGTTATTCACTAAACAAAACAACGGCTTTTCAGAAGAGCCTTCCCTATCAACGTGGCACATTTCATGCGAGGTCCATGATGAGACGAACTCTGCTAGCTTCCTGACAGTGAGGGGAAGGGCGACGGACACGCGCTTGCAACCCCGCTCGAGGAGGCGCGATGGCGTCTATGGACAAGGCCCGGGTAGCCATTCTCCATGAACTGGAGCACTTGGGCCCCTGCGGATTTGACGAGCTGGTCCGCTCACTGCCTGCGTTCTCCTGGAACCAGATCTTTGAAGCCGTTGATTGCCTCAGCCGCAACGGAGCCGTGGCCCTCCAGAAGAGAAACAGGTTCAACTATCTGGTCTCGCGCAGGCTTGGGCCGGCCGCAAGGCCTCAGAGGAATCAGACAGTCATCGTGGTCGTGGGCGCGTCGCAGCAAACACTATAAGGAGGACTAACATGTGGGAGAAGAGTGAGGGACTTGAGAAGCGGCCGGCCGGGACGAGGCAATTTGGAACCCAGGAACAGCGGACCTCCCAAAGGGATGAGCCCTCGCTCGACAGCCCGCCGGGCAGTGCCAACGACGTGATCGCCTTCGTCGGGGCAGGCGTGGAATTCAAGGGCGTCATCAAGTACAACGGCACAGTCCGGGTTTCCGGCCGGCTGGAAGGAGAAATCCACACGGACGGCGTGCTTCTGGTTGAGGAAGGAGCCGTCATCGTCGCCCAGATCAGCGCCGCCAAGGTGGTCAGCCGAGGCCAGATCACCGGCGACATTATTGCCGCCGAGAAGGTGAATCTCATGGCACCCGCCATTCTCAACGGAGCGGTGAAAGCCCCCCTTCTGTCCATGGAGGAAGGCGTCCTGTTCAGCGGAACGCTGGAAATGCCCCAATCAGGACGGTCGGAGGCGCCTCGCGTCAGCACAAGTGAGGGCGTCACCCCCATCCGCGCCGCAGCAGCGCTCAAAG
>Ga0233425_10004368_pt1 | contig 23851 bp, 12 predicted proteins | sample Watercolumn_Towu_2_FD_181712 | JGI IMG/M metagenome (GOLD analysis project Ga0233425, IMG submission 181712) | Freshwater microbial communities from Lake Towuti, South Sulawesi, Indonesia - Watercolumn_Towuti2014_140_MG | ecosystem: Environmental > Aquatic > Freshwater > Lake | place... | reverse complement strand
AAGTGTGCCTATGAAAAGCAGTTTTGACGCTCTGTCAACATGAGCGCGCCACATCACGTCCTCTTCCTCGGCGGCACGGGCAACATCTCCACCGCCGTTGTCGAGCTGCTGCTCGCGCGCGGCCAGCGCGTCAGCGTGCTCACGCGCGGCCGGCAACCGGTGCCCGCCGGCGCGCGCCCGCTCGTGGCCGACCGCCACGACGAGGCCGCCATGCGCCGCGCGCTCGGCGCCGACTGGCCCGACGTGGTCATCAACTTCATCGGTTATACGCCCGCCGAGGTCGCGCTCGATCACGCGCTCTTCGCCGGCCGCGTCCGGCAGTACGTGTTCATCAGCACCACGATGGTCTACGCCGTCCCGCGCCACCATCTGCCGTTGACCGAGGACGGGGCGCGCGGCAACCCGCTCTCGCCTTACGCGCAGCAGAAACACGTCTGCGAAGACTGGCTGCTGGAAAAATGGCGCAGCGAAAAATTCCCGGTGACCATCGTCCGTCCGTCGCACACCTACGGCCCCACGTGGCTGCCGAATCCCATCAAGAGCAGCAGCTTCGTCCCGTTGCTGCGGCTCGACGCCGGCCAGCCGGTTTTCGTCCACGACGATGGGCAGGGACTCTGGACGCTGACCGCCGCGAGCGACTTCGCCGTGGGCCTCGCCGGCCTGCTTGGCCGCGCCGAGACGCTCGGCGAGGCGTTCCATATCACCAGCGACGAAGTCCTGACGTGGAACCAGATCTACGCTGAAATCTGCCGCGCCGCCGGCGTGCGCGCGCCGGAGATTCTGAAAATTCCGACCGCATTCCTCTGTGACCTGCTGCCCGCGTTGCGCGAGAAGCTGCCCGCCGACAAGGCCGAGCCGGGCGTCTTCGATAACGCGAAGATCAAGCGGTTTGTCCCCGAGTTTGAGTGCCGGAAAAATTTCCGCGCCGGCATCGCCGAGTCCGTCGCGTGGCTCCGCGCCGATGAGCGGCGCCAGGTGCGCGATGCCGAGACCGACGGCATCTTCGAGCGCGCCTGCGCCGCGTGGCGGGCGCGCGATTGAGAACTGGAGGGCGGCGTGTTACGCCGCCGGTTTTTCCAAGGCTTGGAAAAAATGTCCGCGCGGCGTCCAAGGCTTGGAAAAACCGGCGGAAAATTTTCCAATCCTTGGAAGGCGGAACCGATGAAACGTCAACGACTGGAAGAACTGGCCCGCAACCCGAAAAACGTGCCGGGCATCTACAACTATTGCGACCGCTGGTGCGAGCGCTGCGCCCACACCGCGCGCTGCCTCAACTTCCACATGCAGCAGGAGGACGAGCGCGACCTGCCGCCGGAGGCGCGCGACATCAACAACGCGGCGTTCTGGCAGCGGATCAGCGACAGCTTCAAGCTGACCATGGAGATGGTGCAGGAGACCTTGCAACGCGAGGGTATCGTCATCACGGAGGAGGAACTCGCCACCGCCAAGGCGGAAGAGCAGCGCGACCACGAGCGCGCGAGTCGCCATCCGCTCGCCCGCGCCGCCATGGCCTACGGCGATCTGGTGGAGAAATGGTTCAAGGCCAGCCGCCGGGCGTGGCACGCGAAGGGCAAGGAGTTGCAGCAGGCCCTCGACCTGCGCCTGCCCGGCCGCGCGCCCACGGAGGAGCTGGCCGGGTTGCAGGAGGCCGTCGAGGTCATCCGCTTCTACCAGTATTTCCTTTTTCCCAAGCTCGGTCGCGCCCTGCACGGGCGGCTGGAGGGCGATCCCTATGGCGACGCCGCCGGTTCGGCCAAGATTGCGCTGATCGCGATGGACCGCTCGCTCGGCGCGTGGGGCCAGATCCTCGCGCAGTTCCCGGAGCGCGAGGCAGCCACGCTGCCGCTGTTGATTCACCTGGAGAGACTGCGGCGCAACGTGGAGAAGACCTTTCCCAAGGCCCGCGCCTTCGTCCGCCCCGGCCTCGACGAGTCGGCATAACCGTGAAGCAACGGCTGTGTGGCATCAGCCCTGCGCTTCGTCACTCATCTCGCGCAAGGCATAGCTGGTTGGTCGGGCCGGTGTCTCTTGTAGGGGCGCAGTCTTGCTGCGCCTGTCCGTTCTGATTCCAGCCCACTCTACTTCTGCCCTTCAGTGATTTTTTCCGGGCTGGCGCCGGGCTGGGCGAGTTCCTCCAGCGGCCGGTCGAAGTCCAGCTTGGCGACGAGGACGGTGTTCGCCATTTCGTTCGCGGGCAGGTGCGTCAGGCGCAGGTAGGGTTTCTGCTCCTGATGATCGGCGGGCGTCAGGTTGCAGACGCAGTCAATCGGCCGGCCGGTGTTCAGCAACGTGGCGCGCTTCGGCAGGACGTTGAACGGCTTGAGCTTCACGCCGTCGCCAAGCAGGTCCTGGTTCATGTGCACGTAGAGCGTGCGGTCGCGCCGCGTGAGCATGACGCTGCGGTTGGTCGTCAGGAAGGACGCGGGCTGCACGCCTTCGAGCGACTCTTTGATCGCGCCATACCACTGGCCGATGCGCCGCAAAATCCCCGCCGCCACCTCCGGAATCTGGCCGTCGGGTTGCGGCCCGACGTTGAGCAGATAATTGCCATCGCGCGCGAGGTAGCGGTCGATGCTGCGTTCGAGATGGCGATCGGTGTAATAGTCCTCGTCGCGCCGGAAGCCCCAGCTCTCCATGCCGACCGACTGGCACGCTTCGGTCGGGCGGTCGAACGACGCGGCGGCGTCCTTCTCGTAGTCGCGTTCCGGCGTGCCGAAGTCGCCCTCGTCGAAGCCGCGGTTGTTGATGACCGCCTTCGGCTGCAGCTGGCGGATCAGCGCGTTGATCGAAGGGTCCTTGTGCTTCGGCACATTCATGTCCCACCAGAACCCGTGAATCTCGCCGTAGTTCGTGCACAGCTCGCGGACCTGCGCGCGGAGGAAGTCGAGGTACTTGTTCCAGTCGGGCGCGTCGCCGGCCTGCGGCGGCAGCTCGTGGTGCCGGCCCTCGTTCGGGTAGTTCGGCTGATTCCAGTCGGCAATCGAATAGTAGAGGCACAGCGGCACGCCGCGCTTGTGGCACGCATCGGCGAGCTGCCGCACGATGTCCTTGCCATAGGGCGTGTTCATCGTGTTGAACTTCGTCTGCTGCGTATCCCAGAGGCAGAAGCCATCGTGGTGCTTCGTCGTCAGGCAGATGTACTTCATCCCCGCGGCCTCGAGCAGGTCGAGCCACGCGTTCGGATCGAACCGCACCGGGTTCCACTGTTGCGCCAGCTTGACGAACTGGGCGCGCGGCACGCGCGCCCGCCACTGGTGCTGCTCGTGCCAGCCGGGGATCGCGTAGAGGCCCCAGTGGACGAACATCCCGAAGCGCTTCTCGAAAAACCAGTCGCGCCCGTCGCCGAAGCGCTTGATGGGTTTGGGCGCGGCGGGTGTTTTCATGGCGCTTTTCGCGGCGCGGGCAGCGAGCGGCGCGAGGCCGGTGGCGGCCAGCGCACCCGCGCCGGTCAGGATGAAGCTGCGACGGTTCATGGTGACTCCTGTTCTTGTTGCGAACGCCCGGCATTTTCCAAGGCTTGGAAAATTTTCCAATCTTTTTTCCAAGCCTTGGAAAACATTTAGAATGAGGAAAGCCGGAAGGCAGGAAAAGATTTCCGTTCCTGCTTTCCTGGCTTCCTCATTCAAATCCGCCGGCGAAGAGTTTCAACGCAAGACGCCAAGAGCCGCAGAAGGCGCAAAGAAAGCTTGGCGACTTCCGCCCGGGCCTTGCAGTGCCATCTCCCAATTCCATCACGTTCTGCGAAGATTTTTTACCACGGATCACACGGATTACACGGAAGAAAATCCAATCGGAAGGGTTGACTTCTTTCCTTGCCGTGTGATTCGTGGTTTTCTTCTGCTTGGGTTGCGGATCGGCCGCGCTGTGCCTTCGCGTTAAAAGCTCCACGGCATGGAGACCTGTTTGAATTTGGAAAGCAGGAAGGCAGGAAAAAATTTCCGTTCCTGCTTTCCTGGCTTCCTCATTCAAATCTGTCCTCTGTGTCAGCGTTGGACCGTTCTTCTTCCTTCTGCCCGCTGATCTCTGACTTCTGACCTCTGTCATCTGCCTTGACCCCGCTGCTGGGTTCTGCCAAAAGCCCGGCGTGGGAGCATGAAGACAATCCTCTACAGGTTGTTTGGCGTCGGGCGGATACCGGAGCCGGAAAAGGCGCGGTTGCAGCAGGAGGGCGGCCTCCTGTGCGACGAGGGCCTCCGCTGCTCGCTCGCCAATCCCTATCTGCGCACCCCGACGAAAATCCGCCACGGCTTCCGCCGCTGGTTCACCGGCGCGGTCGCCCTGACGAACCTCCGCCTCATGGGTTTCGAGTACTCCCGGCGCTGCATCAACGTCCCGTTCACGGATGAACGGTTCCGCAAGATGCGCTTCGCACAGGAAGGCGACGATACGCTGGTGGTGGAATTCGATCCGGCCATGTTCCAGCCAGATTGGACCGGCCTGATGATCTTCCGGTTCCGCACGCCCCACGCGCCGCAGCTCCTGCAACGCCTGCAGGAGCGGCTGACTGCCCCCGTCACACCACCGCCCTTGCTCTCGCCGCAGACCTCTACCCAATTGCTTTCATATGTAGCTTGAGATATCAGATCAATGAAAAGAACATGAAGGAGAAACAATGAAGACCATGATAGCTTTGGCTGCTCTCGTAATGTTTGTGTCATGCACCAGAACTACTACACCATCGCAACTCGATGGAACATGGACTGGCGTCGATTGGGGTAAGGTGACACTCGACGGCTTGAATGGGACGTACTCCGACACATATGGAAAAACTCCTGGACAAATCCACCTCACGGCGCAAACCAATGGCACGTACTCCGGAACGTGGTCAGAGGGAACAGTTCGCTTTGGGACACTCGAACTGAGATTCGAAGGAGCCGATGTTATCACTGGCAAATGGACAGCGGATCCCAAATGTGAAAAAAAGGCCAGAGACGGCGGCGATATTAAGTGGACCAGGATAAAATGACCTAACCATCGGATCAAGAGTTCGAGAAGCAAAAAAAGAAACTTCTCGACGGCTAATCAAGCGTCGCGGCTATCGTCCCTCGTTGTTTGGAGCGCGCCCGCAAGGGCGCTCCGCCATCCACCATCAACCATTCTCCATCATCCATCCGCCCGCCTCATTTCCTCTGCTTCAGCACGAACGGCTCGAAGAGGCCGTAGCCGACTGTGGCGTAGTCGGCGCCGGGCGGGGGCGTCTTGGGGCCGGTCTGGAACATGCGCGGCCACGCGCTGCCGAGCGGCTGTTTGCCGTGGTGCGGGCCGAGGGTGTTCTTCAGCGTGCCGATCACGGTGACCTCGATGGTGTTCACGCCGGGCTTGAGCTGCTCCGTAACGTCGCACTCCCACGGCGGCGCGGTCACGTAGCCGGCGACCTTGCCGTTCACGCGGACCTTGGCGACGCTGCCGTACCACCCTTGCAGCGCCACGGCGTAGCGGCCGGCGGGCGCGGGTAGCTCGCACGCGGCGCTGTAGGCGACGCCCGCGCTGTAGAACGGCTGGCCCTGTTCGTTCCACTTGCCGAGCTGCAGCGGCTGGTCGGGTGCGATGACGAACCCCGCCGCGGCCGGCTTCAGCGCGAAGTCGCCGAGCACGTAGGCCGGCTCGATCTCGTGGAAGATGGTGAACGGCGCGGCCTTGATGGTCACCGTGTTCTCGCCGATGCGCGCGACGGCGGCGAGCGCGATCCGGCCGAACGCCTTGTCGAGCCACCAGTCGCCCGCCTTCGCGCTCACCGGCCGGCCGTTGCAGGTCACGGTGTAGAGGTCGGGCCGCTCGATCACGATGGCGAGGTTGGCGGGGATTTTTTCGGCGACCGTGAACTTGTAGCTCGCCTCGAAGCCGGGGTTGTTCGTCAGCTTCTTCGCGAGCAGTTCGTCCTTGAACTGCACCGCGCTGTCCCACGGGTTGCGCTCGAAGCCGTTCTTCTGGAAGGCGAACTGGTTGGCGTCATAGAAGTAGATGTTCGGCCGCGTCTCGCCGCCGGCGGTGATGTCCACGTAGTCGAGCGTCAGCACGTTCGGCGCGATACGGCGGCCTGCCAGCTCACCCTTCACAGCGAGCGTGGTCACCTGCTCCTGCGGCGCCGCCACCGGAGCGCGCGGCTGCTGCGGCAGGAACAGCAGCAGGCTGCCGGAAGGCGGCAGCGCGAAGCCGGCCTTGACGCCCGCCGCGGCTTTCTCAAACGGATAGGCGCGCGTCGCGCCGGTGTAGAGGTCCCACTGCTCAACGCCGCCGGCCGCGACCTCGATCGTGCCGGCCGAAGGCTGCTCGATGCTGGTGTTGACCAGCAGCAGCAACTGGCCGTCGTTGAGCTGGCGGCGCTGATGGAACAGGATGCCCTTGTCGCCCGCCTGCCGCGCAATGGCGAAGTCCGCGCTCTTCAGCAGCCCCGGCAACACAGCCGCGTCCACCTGCATGCCGAGCGCCGCCGCGCGGTCGCTGACCGCGCCATCCACGCGCGCGACCGGCGTGCCGCAGCGCAACAGCGTACCGCGGAAATTCTCCAGCAACTTCAGCGTCGCGCCATCGAGGTTCTCGGTGTTGGGCGGCAGCACCACCGTCGTGTAGCGGGCCTGACCGACGACCAGTTCCGCGCCCGCCACCGAGCCGTGGCGCGCGAGGATGTCCTCATCGCCGATGTCATATTCGACCTGCGCCGTCTCCAGCGCCATCAGCAGCTTGCAGAACTCGTCGCCGATCATGTTGAGCTTGGCGTTGTTGCCCTGATACATCCACGCGGTGGTCGTCGGCTCCAGCACCAGCACGCGGTTGACCTGCCGGCCCTGTGCGAGCGCGCACGAAAGCCGCGCGAGGTAACCGGCGTTGACGTGGTAGGCCTCCCACCACGGCTCGTGATAGCTGAACGACTGGGGATGGTCGCGCTTGCGCGCGCCGCGCAGCGTGACGTAGGAGAGGTGCTCGTCGAACAGGTTGACGCCGAGCACGCCGAGCCAGTCGCCGATGCGCTTCATGTCCTCGAAGCGCAGGTCCCAGCCGCCCGCGCCATAAATTTCGCAGAGCGTGCGCGTGCGGTCGAGCTGGTTCGCCACGCTGCCCAGCTCGCGCACCATGCGGACGTTGCCGAACTGCGCGTGCGTGCCCTCGCGGTACTGGTTCATCAGGCAGTCAATGCCGGGTGCCTGCTGCCACGCGGCCATCGCCATGTTGTTTGGCACGCCGCCGCAGTTCGGCCATGAGTGATCCCAGTAATGGCCGGTGAAGGCCAGCTTGTGCTTCTCGCACCACTCATAATAGGGCTTGGCCCAGCGCTCGATGAACAGCGCGTTCAGCAGATGAAAATAGTCGTGCCGCACCTTGCGCCAATCGCCGACCTCCTGGTTCAGGCACGGCAGATTTTCGAGCAGGCTGTAGCCCCAGCGTTGCTGGAACTGTTGCGGCAGATCGGGCGTCCACGGCAGCCCGCCCGCCGGTATCAGCTCCGGCTCATCGGTGAACGAGCCGGGAATCCGCTGGCCGAATTCACCGCCGACCTCGCGCCGGTACGCTTCCAGCGTCACATCGAGAAATTTCTTCGTCACGCCCAGCAGCAGCAGGTCCACATAGCAGCGGTCGGCGTTCCACCCGCGATTGACCGCGCGCAGGAGCGTCGCCACCAGATAACGCGCCTTGGGCGGCAGCTGCCCCGCGCGCGCGGCGGCGCTAACGTCGCTGAACTTCGCGCCGTCGAGGCTGAAAACCGCCAGCGTGTTCGTGGCCCACGCCGGCGCCTTGGTCTCCACCTTCAGTTGCAGCCCGCGCCCGCGCGACTCCGGCATCAACTCCGGCACCCAGCCGCCCGCGAAGCCGGAGGGATAGGAATTCTCGTCGTAGATCCAGCAGTTCATGTCGAGCCGCGCCGCCTCGTCGAGCGCGACTTTCCACAGCCGGAACCAGTCCGCGCCGAGGTACGGCGTCATCAGCCCCGGCCGCGGATGGATGAACACCTGCTTGACCTGCTGCCCCGCGAGGTCGCGCATGGTCTCGCGTACCTGCTGCTCGGTCAGCAGATCGTTCCAGACCCAGAGCGGCGCGGTGGAGTACTCGCGCGGCGGCTGGGCGAAGAGCTTCTTCACGGCCGCGGAATCGGCGTCGCGCTGCGGCGCGCCCGGCGGCGTCGCACAGCTCACGACCAGCAACAACGGCAACACACCGGCGAGGATTCTTTTCATGACAGGCCTCCTGATGGGAAGAAGGGGGTGATGGAGTGGTGGAGTATTGGAGTGCTGGAAGTCTGATTCAACGCAAAGACGCAAAGGCAGACAGAGGCCGCAAAGAAAACAACTGGCTCTGCGCCTTCTGCTGAACTTTGTGCCTTTGCGTTAAAAATTCCGCATCGAAACAGTTCCAAACCTTGGAAAATCGGCAGCACGGGTTTCCAATACTTGGAAAAGCCCCACCTGTCCATCGCGATATTTTTCCAAGCCTTGGAAAATGTTCCGTGAGATTTTCCAAGGCTTGGAAAAACCGACATTCTGGGCTTCCAATCTCTGGAAAACTTTTTGAATGAGGAAAGCAGGAAGACAGGAAAAGAAGCTCTCCATTCCGCCTTCCTGATTTCTTCATTCAAATCTTTCCCGGTCAGGTCAACTTCGTCAGCGGATTCTCCCGCGTTTTTAGCGGGAAGGTGACGCGCTGACTGCCGAGGCGGTGGGATGCGAAGACGACGCAGATCATTTCGATGGTGGTGCGGCCGGCGTTGGCGTCGCGCAGCTCACGACCAGCAACAACGGCAACACACCGGCGAGGATTCTTTTCATGACAGGCCTCCTGGGAAGATGAAGATTGGAGTGATGGGTGGAAAAAAGTCGCGCCCCCGGCGGGCTTGTCCCGCCGGAGCGAAAGTTCTGTAGCTAAGGCGTCCCAGCCGCCCCACTTCTTCACCTGCCGGACAAGCCGGCAGGGGTCGGCAGGCAGAAACACGGACCACCACTCCAGTGCTCCCGCGGGCTGCGTGACGGCGTCACGACGCCGTACCTGACTCTGCGGTTGGCTTTTCATCGGCACGGTTTTCCAATACTTGGAAAGCCGCCGCGTGTCCATCCGTTTCGGAATGCGTTACGTGAGTTTGTTTTGTGGGCGGGGGCTCCAGCTCCCGCGTTCATCAGCGTGGGGTTTGATTTCGCGGGAGCTGGAGCTCCCGCCCACAAGCAGCTAGAAAATCTGGATGTCAGCGGCCGCGCCGACTATCCTGCCCGCGCTGATCGCAACCAACCCATCAACTGGAGATATGAACATGACATGCAGAAAATTCCCTTGGGCTCTTGGGCTGGTGCTGGCGGCCGCCATCGGCTGGCAGACGTGCCTGGCGGCCGAGGCGGCCGCGCCGAAGAAACCGGTCTCCGCCAAAAGCGAGGCGAAGAAAACTCCGCCGCTGCCCCCGGGCGTGCGCGTCGAGCGCGACATCCAGTATGTACCCGGCGGCGACGAGTCCCAGCGGCTCGACCTCTATCTGCCCGAACAGCCCGGCGACAAGCCGCGGCCGTTGCTGGTTTGGATTCATGGCGGCGGCTGGCGCGGCGGCAACAAGGCGGGCAATCCGGGGGCCGGGTGGGTGGGCAAGGGTTATGTCACGGCCAGCGTGGAATATCGCTTCAGCCAGAAGGCGCTGTTCCCCGCGCAGATTCAGGATTGCCAGGCGGCGCTCCGCTGGCTGCGCGCCAACAGCAAGCAGTACAACATTGACCCCGACCGCATCGGCGTCTGGGGCAGCTCGGCGGGCGGGCATCTCTCGGCGCTGGTGGGCACGGCTGGCGGCAAGCGGGCCTTCGCGCCCATCGGCGGCAACGCGGAGCAGTCGGACCGCGTGCAGGCGGTCGTCAACTTCTATGGGCCGGCGGATTTCAACACCGTCATGCAGCAGGCCGAGGACGACCAGAACATCAAAAACATTTTCAAGTTCAACACGCCCGCCGATCCCTATTCCGGCCTGATCGGCGTGCCGCTCGGCTCCGACAAGCAGAAGGGCGACGCGGTCAGCCCGGTGCACTACGTCAGCAAGGACAACCCGCCGATGCTGATCCTGCACGGCACGAAGGACGCGCTGGTGCCCTATGCGCAGAGCGTGGAACTGGCCGCGGCGCTGCGCGAGAAAGGTGTCGAGGTATTGCTCCAGACCCTGCCCGGCGCGGGCCACGGCGGGCCGGTGTTCAACAAGCCTGCGGTCAACGCCATGATCGAAAAGTTTTTCGACAAGCACCTCAAGGGTGCCGATGTGAAAGTCGAGTTGGTGCCGGAGGCTGACCTGATGGTTACGCCTCCCGCGAAAAAGTAAGACGGTGGTTCCGCCCGTGCGCGGGAAGTTGTCATGCTGAAAAGGAACACACGCCGGACTACGTCGCGCTCGTGGACGCGATCGGCATCGAAGACTTGTTCACCGAGGGTAACCGGGCGCAGCCGCGCAGCCACGTGAACGAAATGCTTGGCCATCTGAAACCCGCGACGGCGGCGGGCAAGCCGGTGCTGCTCATCGAATACGGCACCAAGCCGGAAAGCGTGCAGCGCTCTGTGGCCGGCGCCCGGGAAAACGGTTTGCTGCTGCTGGTGACCGACCGCCACCTCAAGACGATCGGCCGTTGCGAGCCGGCGGCGGAAGCAGCGTCTCCCTTCAAGCCACCGCTATCGCGAAAATGAGTTGGCGTGTGGGTTTGGGTGTGCCGCATTCTGACGAATGCGGCTACAGGCTGCGCCGAAAGCAAACGTTCGAAATGTAGCCGCACTCGTGAGAGTGCGGCCCGCCTAAAGGCAGCCTACTATTTCGGCTGCGACTCTGCCCAGGAAATAAGCCGCAGCATCACCGGCTCCGGCAGCGGGCCGGTACGCGGGCGGTCGCGGTTGGCGGGCAGCGTTTCCCACGTCAGCAGGAAGCGCTGCCCGGCGGGCGGCGTGCCGAGGTCGCCGGCATTCTTCCGCTGCATACCCGGGAAGTCCGAGGTGAGTTTGCCGAGGCTCGGTGGCCCCGGCTCGCGGCGCACGGATGGTTTCGCGCCGGGGATCGGCTTGAGCGTCGCCTCGTCGAGCACCCACGTGCCCGCGCCGTGACCATAGCGATAAACCAGCGTCAGCTTGCCCTCGCCGACCGGCTCAACCGCACCGATATGCACCTCGCCAATGATCGTGCCGCCGCCGCTGAAGTCCCAGCGGTAGCCCTTCCAGTCGCTGACCTGCACGATCTTCCAGCCGATGGCTTCGCGGCGCGCGGCGTAGATCTGGAGGTCACCGTTCGCGTCGTACTTGTGGTAGGTGATGACCGGTCGCTTCGCGTTGTCAAAGCCGAGTTCGCGATTCACGTTGATAAGTCCGCCGCGCGGCGGGACCGGGTCTACGATTTCGCCGGTCCGCAACGTGATCGGCAGCTGCACCGGCTTGCCCGCAGAGTCGGTCCACGTCACAAGATCATCGCTGCGCGCGTAGCTGATGTCGTGGTTGCTGGCGCAATCGCCGCTGTTGCGCCAGACCCAGACCACGTGGAAGCGGCCGTCCGGTCCGAGGCGCGGCACGCTGGCGTAGGCGTTCATCTTGCCCAGCCCGCTCATCAGTGGCGTGGCGAGCAACCGTTTCCACGCGCGGGTCTTTTCGTCATAGACGTTATAGAGATCATCGCCGCTGCCGCTGCGTCCGTCGCGGTAGCGGAAGACCAAGCGGCCGGCCTTGTCGCGCAGGAAGACCGGGTAGGTCACGCGCTGCTCGCGGTCGCCGGTCATCGGCAGCTTCTGTAGCGACGCCGCGTCGAACGGCTTCGCGCTGCGAAAATAAACCAACGGTACGCAGTGCATATTGCCGGAGACGTGGAGAAAGCCGTCTCGATCGAGTGCCATCGTCACGTAGTTGTGCGAATCCCAGCCGAGCTGTGAGGGCAGTTTCGTGATCGTCCAGTTGGTGGAGGAGAGCGTGCGCTGCGCCACTGACATCCGCCGTTGCGCGTCATAGTAGGCGACGAACTGATGTGGCGCGTGCGTCAGCAGGCAGAAGCCCACCGGATGCCCCGTCCACACTGGCTCGATGTCCAGCTTCCCACCGCCCGTTGTCACATCTTCGGCTGCCAACGCAGAGCACACGGCTAAGCTGAACGACAATAGGCAAGCGCGTCGGATGTGGGATAAGAATAAAATCATCGGGTTATTTCACGGTTAGTTCCTGTGGCACGATCACGGGTTGAACCGGCTCCAAGGTTTTGAGGTTGATGTTGTTCGTCACCAGACTGCGATAGGACTGCGGCAGGCCGGTGAGCCGGATGGCACCCTCGACGCTGTTGTTGCGCACGATGAAACGGATCGGCTCGGTGTCGCGCTGGACCGCGCTCAACCCGATGGCGTCACCCGTCCAGCCCTGGATCACGTTGCCTTCGATCAAAAGCAGCGACATGGTCTTGGCACCTGTCAGATTAAAAATCGCCGGCTGGGCGACTTGAAGTTTTTCCTCGGAGTGTGCGGCTTCGGCTTCGTCCTGCCCGGTCGGCGCGACCTGCCGCTGGGCGGCCACCGCAGGCTTGCCGGCGCTGAAGCGCATGACGTTATCTTTCACAATGGCCTGCCCGGTCCCGCTGCCCAAGCCGACGATCCCGTGTTCGACCGGCAGGTTGGAATTAAACTCGTTGTCGCTGATCGTCACATCGCCACCGGAACATTTGTTGCGGGCGTCGCCGCTTTTGAACACCCAGCCATTGACGATCTTGTTGCCGCTGATTTGCACGTCGCGCCCGCCCTCGATGCGGATAGACCGCAACTGGTCGTGCAGTTCGTTGACGAGCAGGTTACCGGAGACGATCGCCCGGCCTGCGCCGTAGCGGCTGCCGGCGGCGGTGTCCTCCGGCGTGGACGGCCCGTGATGGAAGCGCAGCAGTCCGCCCCAATAGGCTTTCTGTTCGGGGAAGGCGCTGAACTCCTGAATATAGGGTTCGTCGCGCACGATGACTTGATTGCCCGTGATGACCAGCTTGTCGCCCCAGTACATGCTCATGATGCCGACCGACCGGGCGTTGATGGCGATGTTGTTGGCAAAGGTGACGTTCTCGCAGCCTTCGACGCCATACGCGTAATCGGTCGTGAACCGGCAGATGTTGCCAGCGAAAATCACCTCGCGGCCCTTGTTGCCCCACGCCAAGGTCCGGCCGTATTCCGCGTAGTTGTTGCTGATCTGAACATCGTAGGTGCCCGCCTGATGCGACGAGTAATTTTCGGCCTTGGGATCGAGGCCGCGAATCACGGTGGTCGAACTGCCCAGCGGCACGCGCGGGGCCTTGCGCGAAGGATCGGGCGAGCCGCCGCGAAACACACACTGATAGGTCACGCAGCGGCTCCAGTTGTCATAATGCCGGAGACACTCGCTGTCGGTGAAGGTCGTGATGGTATTGCAGCGGAACGCGCGGTTGCCGTGTACGCTGACGTTCTGGCAGCGGTGGGTCTCGATGCCGTGCTGGATGTTTTCAAACTGCGAGTCGGCCAGCACGATGTCACGGCATTGCCGCAGATAAATCGGCGTCGGCGTCGCTTTCCCCTTTTTTTCCGCCAGCACCACGCGCCACCGGCGGAACGTCAGCCCCGCCACGTTCTCGCCGTACACCAGGTGATTGACGGTGGACCGTTCGCGGCCACGCTGATCTTTGCTCGTCGCCTCCAAGACACCGGTGGCATCGAAGTCGTCCACGACAATCCGGTCGCCTTTCAACAGGAACAGCGGCCGCGCCGCATCTTTCGGCGTCTCGCCCTTCAATTCCTGAATCTTCGCCGACGCAACCTTGATCCGCGCTATGGGAGAAAAATGTAGACTGGTACCCGCCGGCAGCTCCATCGTGCCCAGCAGATAATTTCCCGCTGGAAAATCGAGTTCCAGTTTTCCTGCCGCCAACGCCTGTTGGAGCGCCGCCGTGTCATCGGTCTGGCCATCGCCCTTGAGGCCCAAGTCCAAGACGCTGGTTGCCGCCGCTTGCGCAAACCCCGCCGCCACGAAAACCGCACCCGCCCACGTAATGAATTTCATGGCCCCAGTGTAGCCACGCCGGAAAGTTTTCCAAGGATTGGAAATGGGAAGTGGCGTTTTTTCCAGGCCTTGGAAAATCTCGCGGAATTTTTTTCCAAGGCTCGGAACTTTTCCCGTGGCTTTTTCCAAGCCTTGGAAATCACGGCCGCGGCGCAGCCGCGGCAAACTTGTCGGTCTCGGCCAGCGCGAAGCGCGTGCTGACCACCGAGTGCTTCGCCGCGCCGGGGCGATACTTGATGTAGGTGGTGGCAACGAACGTGCCGTCGGGCAGCAACTCCAGCCCCGGATAGCCGCAGTCGCCACCGGCATTACTGTGCAGCAGCTTGATGCGGTACTGGCCCGGCTTGCCGGCGGCGATGTCCTCGTAGCGGCCGACCCACGCGACGAAGTGGCCCTTCGTCGGACTCTCCAGCGCCTGGTCGCGGAACGCCACCACGAGGCGGCCGTCCTTGGTTAGCACGCCCATGTGGCGGTCGCCGGTCAGACCCCACGGCGTATCCTGCGGCGCGCTCCACATGGCGCCCTCGTCGCGGCTGAACATGACGAGGCTGCGGCCCTTGTGTGTATTCTCGCGAAGCAGCGCACACAGCTCGACGCCATCCGGCGAACGAAAGACAAACGGCTCGCATGGATTCTTGCCGGCGACCTTGGCGACCACGCGCGGCTCGCTCCACGTGAACCCGCCGTCCTTCGTGATTGTCTGCAACACCTCCAATGGTGCCTTGTCCGCGCCGCCGGGGCCGCGGTGGAAGAGACCGAGCGTCGCGCCATCCTTGAGGCGGATGACGCTGCTGAAGGTCATCACGCAGCGGAATTTTTCGCCGAGCGGCGGCAGTTCCTTCCACGTCTTGCCGTCGTCCTCGCTCACGATGGAAGGCATCGCGCCGCCGCCGCGCTTGCCAAGCGCCGCCGAGAAAACGAAGAGCCGCGCCTTGCCCGCCGGATCCACGATGCGGTAGATGCTCGGGCAGTTCTGATGCGTCTTGAAACCGGCCGGCAGCGCGTCATCGAGCCGCACCCACGACTTGCCGCCATCATCGCTCCGCGCCATCGGCCCCGCCGCGCCGCCGTGCTTGATGCACCAGACGCAGAAAATGGTTTTGCCGTCCGGCAGCAACACCGTCGTCGGATGGCCCTGATAAATATCCGGCGTGCCCGCCGCGATAACGACCTGCCGCGTTGCATCGCCGGAGAGGTCCACCACCGGCAATTCCGCCGCCTGCGCTACAACGAGCAGCGCCACCCAACCCATCAGAAGATTTTTCATGGCCCCAGTGTAGCCGTAACAAAGAGTTTTCCAAGACTGCTGGTGGAACGCGACCTCTGGTTTTCCAAGGATTGGAAAATAATTTTCCGTTTTTTCCAAGGCTTGGAAAATCTCACGAAAAAAATTCCAAGCCCTGGAAAAAGTCTGAAGGCTGTTTGCCAATCTGGACTTGATGGACGAGATGGACTGAATGGACTTACCGCTTTCACCCCTGGGCAACGTGTCCATGAAGTCCATTGTGTCCATCCCGTCCATTGAACAATCAAGGCGCGACGGGTTACGCGTTCAGCTCGGCCCAAACATTGGCAGTGGCCGCGCGCCCGCAAAGGAACGCAAAACCGAAATCTCACACCTTACAAGGTGTGAGATTTGGTCTTCCAAGGATTGAAGTGCGGCGGCGGTTTTTCCTGGCCTTGGAAAACGTCAGGGCTGGGGCGCGGCTATCACCGCGGTGCGCAACTGCACCGGGCCGAGCAGGCCGGAGGGCAGCGGCTCATCAGCCTTCGTCCAGTGATGCCACGTGGTGAAGGTCAGGCGGCCGGTCGGGCTCGGCTTGCCCTCGGTGACCCACTGCGGAATGCTCTTGAGCTGGATGCCGTTCCATTCGCGGTCCTCGGGCAGTTGCTCGTCGCCAATCAGCCGATTCGGCCAGAGGTTGGTGATGCGGACTTCGAGGTCGTTCTTACCGTTGCGCAGCAGATCGGTGACCTCGACGCGGAACGGCGGCTTCCACAGGATGCCGAGGTCCTTCCCGTTGAGTTTCACCTCGGCGATGTTCTTCACGAGGCCGAGATCAAGGAAGAAACGAGCCGAGAGGTCAGAGGTCAGAGATCGGAGGTCAGCCGGAGAAGTCTGCTTCTTACTGACCGCTGACATCTGACTTCTGATCTCTGCTGGAAGGTCGAAGACCTTCCGGTAGGTCGCCGTACCGGAGAAATATTTTACTCCGGTTTCGGCGTGATCGGTCCACGAGATGAGCTTGTCGAGTTTGATGGCGGCGGGCGCGCCCCAGTTCGGCGGAAACGCGAGATCCCACGGGCCGGTAATCTCGATGGGCGCGGGTACAGTGTCCGCCTTGGCTTGAAGCGTCCGGCCGGCGGCGGTCTTGAGTTCGACGGCGACGGGCTGCCACGCATGGACGGCGGTCTGGCCATCGGCGCCGACCGCGAGATCGAACGCGACGGGCGGCGTGGGTCGGTCGGATTCGTCGGGCAGCAGCAGCGTCTGGTGCTCGCGCAGTTGGATGAACTTCGTCGCGCCACGATAACTGTAGGTGACGCGCAATTCCTTGGGCGTCAGGTAGGCCGGGTCGCGGCCCGCCAGTTTGTTTTCGACCAGCGCTTCAAGCGCGCCGTTGTTCACGAGCGCGGCGAGCTTGGCGGTGACATCCACGGCCTGCTCGTTCTTCGGCTCAACCGCGTCGCCGATGAGGCCGTAGAGCGCGCGGATGACCTCCGCGCCGGCGGGCACTTCGAGCGTCGCGTTCTCGGCCACGGTCTGGACTTTGCGCTCGCCGTTCAGCAGATATTCCACGCGCATCTCCTTGACCTCATTGCTTGCCGGGTCGCCGCCGGCCAAATCGTTCGTTGCCTTGATTTTCCGGTTGCCGGACTTGACCGCCTGCTTGACCTTGGCGGTGACGTCGGCGCAGTCGCTGTGGACCGTGCCGAACACGCCGTACTCGGCCTTGAGAATCTTCAGCTCCGGCGGCGGTTCGGCCGCGACTGCGGCGGCCTGCTGCTGCTGTACCGCGACAACGTGGTCGGCGGGCGCGCGGTCGCGGAAGACGACGAAGACCGAGCCGGCCGGATCGAACCGCAGCGGCACGGTCGTGCGGCCGTCCTGTTCGGAGAATACCGGCGCCTTCTCCATCACGCCCGTATCCGGATGCCACAGCTCCGGCTGCTTGCCGCTGACACGGAACGTGCAGGCGACTTCCGTACTCGCTTCCTTCTGATTGGAGACGAAGTAAATGTCCGCGCCCTCCGCCACGCGATGGATGTAGGCCATCGCGGCGGGCGTTTTGGCCTTTCGGATCTTGGGCGCGGGCGCGCTGATGGAAGCGCCTTCGGCCTCGAAGTCCGGCGGCAGACCGAGCGCCGCGAGCGCGGCGGTCGGCGACTGATCCTTGATGCTCTTGCTCCAGAGTTCGTCGGCGAGTTTCTTCACTTCCTCGTCGCACTGCGGATAGCCGGAGAGGCTCGGCGAGCGCGTCGGCTTTTTGCCCACGATGATCGCGCCGGCGTCGGCGAGCTGCTTGAGCTTGCGCAGCACGGCGGGCGTCATCGCGCCCTCGTCGGCGAGCGCAAGCACGCGATAGCTCATGCCGCTGGGCAACACGATGCGCCCATCCTTGACGCTGACGAGCTTGAGCAGCGCATCGGCGCAGCAGATGTCGAAGTCGTAGCCCGGCGGCAGCCCGCCGCCGCGGCCGCTGTTCGGCGCGCCCTCGCCGGAGAAGAAGAGCACGTCGCCGAAAAACCGGCCGGACTGCAGCAGGTACTGGCTGCGCGCGATGTAGGTGAGCCACGCGCGGCTCTGCTCCCACCACGTCAGCGTGCGCTCGAAGTGCGTGCCCCACTGGCCCATCGTCATGCCGGGGTAGCGCGTCGGGTTCGCCCACGGCTGGTGCGCGTAGCGATGGAAGATGTAGCGGTTGATGCCGCCGCACCAGACGAGGTCGCCCTGCGCCTTGATCGAGAACGGATCCTTGAGCCACTTGCCCTGCTCGGGCGCGGCGGTGAACGCCTCGGCGCCGACGAACTTGCGGCCATAGACGTGCGCGAGGGTCGAGGCGAACTTCGCGTTGCCGGGGCTGCCGCCGCCGGGCCAGAACTCGCCCATCGGAATATCGGCATAGCTGCCGTACTGCAGGTCGTCGCTCGGGCAGTTGCCGTAGGGTTCGACGGAATAAAGCAGGCCGTTCTTATGCGCCATCTCGGCGAACTTGCCGGAATAATTTTCCGCGAACAGATCGGCGATCACGCGGCGGAAATCCCAGAGGAAGCGCTCGGTGACGTCGGGATTATCCACGACGCGGCCGGTCAGCACCGGCAGGAAGCGGACACAGTCATAACCGCGGCGCTTCTGGAATTCCTCGCGGAACTTTGCGGTCCAGTTCTGCGTACCCACCTCGTAGCTATCGATCAGGACATTGTTGAACGACTTGCCGGCGAGCGGGCCAAGCTCGGCGAGCAGCTTGCCCATGCCGCCATCCCAGAACGCCTGCGCGGCCTCGGCGGAAAGCTTGTCCACTTCCAGGCCGGTGCCGCTCTTGGGCGCGGGATGATTGTTGCGGCCGTTCGGCGTGTAGCCGAAGCGCACGATCTTCCAGTTACCGGCGGGCGCATCCCACGCCAGCTTGCCGTCCTTCGCCATCTTCGCGGAAAGGTCCACGATCTCGCTCTGCTGCACGACCTCGCCGGGCGCGGCCTCCGCGCTCGCGCTCATGCGGACATCGCCGCCGCGATCAAGGAAGATTTTGCCCGCCAGCCCCTCGATGCCCAGCCGTGGCGAAAGCTCCACCTCGCCAAACGAGAACTGCTTCATCTTTGAATCCACCGAGGTCACGAGCAGGCGGTAGAACTTTGCCGTGACCGGCTTGAACGTGAACGTGCGCTGCTCGCCGCCGCGCCCGATGCTGATGTTCTCCACGGCGCGGAACTTCTGACCATCGTCGGACACCTCCAGCCGGCCGTGCAGCCCGCGCATCCCGCCGGCCGGCGTGATGACGAGCGTGCGCGCCGCGAACGGCTTCGCAAACTCGAATTGAACGAACTGCGGGTTCTTGGCCGTCGGCGGCGCGAACGCCAGCGCCGAGCTCGCCTTGCCATCCACCAGCTTCGCGCCCTCGCCCTTCTTCGCGCTCGTCGTCACCTTGACGCCCGCGCTCTGCATCGTCACCGCCTCCGCCGCCGGCACGGGGAACGCCAGCACGGCGATATCGCGGTAGCAGTCAAACTTCGTCGGCGGCTGCGGCAGCATACCCTCGAACTTCGCCGGGCCTTTGACCTCGATCTCGCTGCGGACGACGATCTGCATGCCGTGCTCCGGTTTCGTCCACGGCCCGCCGCTGGAGGACCAGCCCGCGCAGTTGTGGATGCAAATCTCGATGCCGAGCCGCTGCGCCTCCGCCGCCGCGTGCTTGACCAGCCCGCGCCATTCAGCGGTGTTGTACTCGACCGGCCCCAGCGGGATGCCGCAATCCGCGTTGAAAATCTGCGCGCCGCCGACGCCCACGCGCGCCATCGCCTCGAGGTCGGCGGTGATGCCTTCCTTGGTGATGTTGCCGTTCATCCAGTGCCACCACGTATGCGCCCGCGCCGAAGGCGGCGGATTCACAAACCCCGCCGCAATATCTTCCGCCTGTACCGCGCCTGCCATCGCCACGAACGCCAGACTGACGATGAAACGCTTCATGTTTTGCTCCTATGGACAAAGACCGCCGCGCAGTTTTCCAAACCTTGGAAAATTGCGCGAGCCTTTTTCCAAGCCTCGGAAATTTTTCGGCGAAATTTTCCAAGGCTCGGAAAAACCACGGGGTTCGACTTCCAATGTCTGGAAAACTTTTTGAATGTGGAAGGCAGGAAAAGAGTTCCACGGAGGCGGAGGAACCGCAGAATATCGAACAAGGAATATCGAAGGTCGAAGGATGGATATCCTGTAGCCGCGTTCATCAGAACGCGGCCACACCAGCGGAAGGAACGCCCTGACGGACGCGCTACAAACGGCCCTGGATGAAGGCGGAGGGGGGCGTAGCTTCGCCGTCAGGCGGGACGAGAGAGAACCGCACTCTGACGAGTGCGGCTACGGAGCGTCTCAAAATCATAGGGTGGCAGTGGGCTGGACATGATTTTGTGAACTCCGATCCCGTAGCCGCGTTCGTCAGAACGCGGCCAGCCCAACCCTGAACCGCGCGGGCTGGCTTGCCCCGGCGTAGCGTCGCGCGAAGCCGGGAAGACCCGCCCACAACAGCGACGGCTGGAGTGAAGGCGGCGGGTGTAGCTGGGGCGCGGGTCGGGCGGGCCGCACTCTCACGAGTGCGGCTACGGAGCATCACAAAAGCATACGGACAAGACGGCAGACCAAGCTTCTCCGCATGATTTTGTAATCATGATTTTGTGAGCTCCGCTCCGAGGCGCTCGTTCACGCATTGGCGCAACGCACAGGCATCGCCTATGTGAAACGCGGGAAATGAAAAACGAAACAACCCGTGCCTGCTTTTCCAGGAGTATCACCTCTTTGGTCGAACGGCTTGCGAGTTGTGCTCGTGCGCGGGGAAAACTGGCGGGGTCAACGGGGCTCGAACCCGCAACCTCTGCCGTGACAGGGCAGCGCTCTAACCAATTGAGCTATGACCCCACCGAAAAAGCCGCGCGGATAAAAGCACAGGCCCTCCGGGATTGCAACGGGAAATTGCAGCGGTTGGAAAAAGCTATCGCGGGGGCGGGCCGGGTGATAGAGTCCGCCGAAAATTCGGAGGCAAGTTATGGAAAAAGGACATGGTTGGAGTGGGCCGCCGCCAGTGCCGGGCACACCGCCGCGCATGAGCCGGGGGCTGGGCTGCGCGGCCGGCATCGCCATCGCCGCGGCGGTGGTCGTGCTAGGGCTGCCGGTCTGGGTGTGGTTCTGGTGGCGCATCGAGCCGGACGCCGACGAGGTCGCCGTGCTGATCCGCAAGACAGGCGCGGATCTGCCCTCGGGCGAAATCCTCGCGTTGCAGCCGGACCAGAAGGGCATCCAGATCGAGGTGCTGACGCCGGGCGCGCGCTACTTCAAGAATCCCTACTCGTGGGACTGGGCGCTGGTGCCCGTGACGGATATTCCCGCCGGCAAGCTGGGTGTGCAGACGCGGCTGTTCGGCAAGAACCTGCCGCCGGGGCAGATCATCGCGCAGAAGGATACCAAGGGCATCGTGCCGGAGGTGCTCGGGCCGGGCAAGCACTTCATCAACCCGTTCGCCTATCACGTGAAGATCGAGGACGCGATCAACATCAAGCCCGGCTGCGTGGGCGTGGTGACGCGGCTGGTGGGCAAGGATCCGTTGAGCGATGGGCTGCCGGCGGAGCAGCGCAACACCTACATCGTGGCCGCCGGGCTCAAGGGCGTGCAGGCCGAGGTGCTCGATCCGGGCACGCATTACCTCAACCCCTACCTCGTGAACGTGAACGAGGTGAACCTGCAGAGCCAGCGCTTCGAAATGAGCGGCGAGGATGCGATCAACTTCCTGACGATGGACGGGTTCACCGTCCACGTCGAGGGCACGCTGGAGTTCGCGCTGATCCGCGAGCAGGCGGCGCTACTGCTGCACCAGGTCGGCGTCATGGATGACATCATCAAGAAGATCATCCTGCCGCGCGCCCGCGGCTTCAGCCGCATCGAGGGCAGCAAGAACCCAGCGCTGAACTACATCGTCGGCGAGATGCGCCAGCAGTTCCAGGACAACCTGGAGAAGCACCTGCGCGAGACGTGCCTGGCGGCGGGCGTGGCGATCAAGTCGGTGCTGGTGCGCAACATCACCGCGCCGGAGGACATCGCCAAGGTCATCCGCGAGCGCGAGGTCGCGAAACAGACGGCGAAGATGTATGACCAGCAGATCGAGCAGGCGAAGTCGAAGGCCGAGCTGACCGCGCAGGAGATGCTCGCGAAGCAGAACGAGGAGAAGGTCAAGGCCGAGACGATCAAGCTGCAGGCGACCATCCTGGCGAAGCAGGAGCAAACGGTGCAATTGACCGCGGCCGATCAGGGCCTCGCGGTGGCGAAGCTCGAACTCGAAGCCGCCGACGCGCAGGCCAAGGCGCTGCTGGCCGAGGCGGGCGGCGAGCAGGCCGTCATCAAATACAACAACACGGCCGAGGCCAAGGTCTTCGAAAGCCAGTCCACGGCGTTCGGCGGCGGCTTGAATTACGCGAAGTATCTCTTCTACCAGAAGGTCGGGCCGCGCATCGAAACCATCCTGACCTCCGACAAGGGTGAGGGGCTCGGCGCGCTGTTCCTGCCCTACCTGCCCACCGCGGCACAGAAGGAGGTGGCCAAGTGAAAAAGTCACTCCTTGGAATCGTGCTGTTGATGGTGCTGGTGATCTTCGGTCTCTGGCTCGTCTGGGAATGGGGCTTCTGCCGCTTCTACGTGCCGGTGGACCACATGGCCGTGATCATCGCCAAGTCCGGCGCGCCGCTGGAGCCGGGCCAGATTCTCGCGAAGAAGGACCAGCAGGGCGTGCAGGAAGACGTGCTCGCCGAGGGCCGGCACTTCCTGAATCCCTACTTCTATGAACACAAGATCGAGCGGGTGGTCAACATCCCGTTCGGCAAGGTCGGCTTGGTCACCTCCAAGGTCGGGCGCGACCTGCCGCAGGGCGAGTTCCTCGCCAACCCCGGCCAGAAAGGCGTCTGGCGCAGCGTGCTCGGGCCGGGCAAGTACCGCCTCAACCCCGTCGGCTATCAGGTGGACGTGGTGGACGCCATCTCGATCCCGATCGGTTACATCGGCGTGGTCACCTCGCTCGCCGGCGAGAAGGCGCCGGAAGGCCAGTTCGCCGCGGCCAACCAGAAAGGCATCTGCGCCGACGTGCTGCAGCCGGGCATCTATTTCGTCAACCCGAAGGAGTTCAAGGTGGACATCCTGGAGGTGGGCCTGAACCAGGTCTCGATGCTCGGCCGGGCCGGCAGCGCGGTCATCACGAAGGGCAACATCATCAGCCAGAACGAGGCGGTGAACACGCTCAACTTCAAGGTGCTGGAGAACCAGTATTCCAACCGCGCGAAGGAAATCGCCGAGCAGGGCGGGCAGATGCAGATGACGCAGCAGGCGGAAATGCAGCAGGAGCGCAGCAACTATGATGTGTTGAGCTCCACACTGGGCCGCGCGCGCAGCCAGCGCGCCGCATCGCAGCAACGCCAGCAGGGTCAGGCCGCCGCGCAGCCGGCGGCCCCGCCGCCGCAGCGGACGCCGCAACGCGCCGACATGCAGAACCCGACGTTTGTGCTCAACCAGTTCGTCGGCTTCCCCTCGCGCGACGGCTTCGAGATCAGCCTCGACATGACGGTCGAGTTCGAACTGCTGCCCAACAAGATCCCGACCATCTACCGCGACTATGGCGACCTGCCCGCGGTCGTGGACAAGATCATCATGCCGAAGATCCTCTCCATCTCGCGCCTGAAAGGCTCGGCCTACAAGGCCACCGACTTCATCATCGGCGAAGGCCGCGAGAAGTTCCAGACCGACCTGACCGACAGTCTGAAGAAGGCGCTGGGCGAGAAGAACATCACCATCCACAACGCGCTCATCCGGCACGTCAACGCGCCCGACCCGATTCTCCAGCCGATCCAGCAGTCGAGCGTCGCGGTGGAGCAGGACCTGACCAACCGCGAGAAGCAGAACACCGCCAAGAAGCTCGCGCTGCTCAATACCGAGACCAGCATGATCGAGCAGCGCGGCGCCGAGGTCGCGCAGCAGACCGCCGCGCTCAAGGCCACGATCAAGGCCGACCAGGAGAAGGCCGTGGCGGAGATCAACGCGATGACCACCAAGCAGGCCGCGCTCATCGAGGCGCAGACCGCGCAGCTCAAGGCCGACAAGCTTAAGAAGCTCGGCGAGGCCAAGGCC
>Ga0233425_10004367_pt1 | contig 23851 bp, 18 predicted proteins | sample Watercolumn_Towu_2_FD_181712 | JGI IMG/M metagenome (GOLD analysis project Ga0233425, IMG submission 181712) | Freshwater microbial communities from Lake Towuti, South Sulawesi, Indonesia - Watercolumn_Towuti2014_140_MG | ecosystem: Environmental > Aquatic > Freshwater > Lake | place... | reverse complement strand
ACCTTGAGAAAAGAATATTGTTAGGTGTACAAGAAATCAATGAGCAACCCGTGGTACACCGATGGCGCAAATTTGAATCTTTAACAAATTAATTGTCTATATTTTAATGAAACGATATACTAGATAATTTCTTCTATCTACTAGCAACATCTTATGCTTGTCGAGATAAAAGCAGATTTTTTAAATTTATAATTCAAATAATTATTCCAGTAATTATAATTTTATATCTTGGAATAAAATACTCTTATCTTGGTTATTTATATGGGATAATTATTGCTACCAGTATAGTTTTCATTCTTGTACTTGGTCTTATTGGTGATAAAAAATATAAGTGGGGACATTTTTCGATTCTTTTTATATGGGTCTGTTTCACATCATACATTTTTGGTCTTAAAGTATATAAAAATATACCAAATTATTTTGGCGGGGGCTTCCCATATAAGACATTGATAATATCTAAACATAACGAACATATTTACTTAAAGAACATAGGATTTAATTTTAATGATTCAACATTTATTGACAGTGTTGATATACTTTACGTTTCTAGCGATAAGTATCTTATATCAAAAAATGAACAAATATTCTTCATTTCCAAAGATCTTTTCAATGGTTTTATAACCAGTAAAAAATAGTACCTAAACGCTATAATCAATTTTATGACACTAAAATCGGCCTTGTATCAGGGCAGTAATAGGGTTAGACCTTCATATTTCAATTGTCAAACTACGAGGAATAGAAAAAATGCGGAATCACGGTAAGACCGTTGCGTTTGGAATTCAAAGGCTTTTTTATTAAAAATAATAAATGAGATTTGGATTTCATTGGAATAATTCAAAATGGGCAAGCACGAAAAACTATTGATACAAATTTTAAGTGGGACATCTGATGCCAATATTCCTTTTGATGGACTATGTGGCTTATTGAATCATTTGGGCTTTGAGAAGAGGGTGCACGGAAGTCATCATATTTTTATAAAAGATGGGGTTGACGAGATACTCAATTTACAGCCGAAGGGGAGTAAATCGAAATCTTATCAAGTCAAACAAGTCCGTAACGTAATACTAAAATATAAATTAGGAGCATTGAAAGATGAGTAAATATGAAATAATCATTTATTGGAGTGAAGAGGATCGAGCTTTTATTGCCGAAGTTCCGGAGTTACCTGGCTGTACTGCTGACGGCGCTACATATAAGGAAGCACTTACCAATGTCGAGGTTATTATTCAGGAATGGATTGAGACTGCAAAAGAACTAGGGCGTACTATCCCTCAGCCTAAAGGCAGGTTGGTTTTCGCATAAAAATTACGGCAATTTTACCCCATAGTCTAAAGTCATTGCGGTATTTGCAGATTCTTTATCAATCTTGATCGGTTGTTGCCAGACTACCGCATCAATGAAACAAGCACCCTGATTATCTTCCCTGCAGAAATAAAAGTTAACGGACACTTTTATTTCTGTCCTCTCGATTTCTGAACCTGTCTTAAAAGATACTTTTATTGGAAGCACGGGATTTTCGAGTCGAACATCCTGATTCGACTGCTCAACCTGAATACCACGGCCAGCATCGACACGATATATAAGCGGGGCATTAGGATTCAAATGATACCCATTCGGAAGATGTATGTTAAGTGTGAGTTGTACGTCTGAATTGGCTTTCAGGGTTTTCAAGGGCAACTCTACTGACCTTGCAAATGGCGGTATTGCCGATTGTGATGCGCCTTCCGGAACCTCTGTTTTGAGACCCTTAATCTGCAGGGTGCTTACCTCTTTTGTTTTTATATCTACCACACGAATAGCGTGGTTATTGGTATCGGCAACGTACAGTTTATTCTTGGCAAGGCTGAGACCGCCGGGCTCGTAGAATCTTGGTTCTTTACCGTCAATGAATCCTGGATGCCCATCTCCTGCAAAAGTAATACAGGTATTATCAACTGGATTTACCACCTTAATCTTATGATTATAAGTATCCGCAACGTAGATAAGGCCATTGTAACCGGACACGCCTAGAGGATGTTGTAAACGCACTTCCTCCCCTTTCCCATCCACGTCGCCAAAGACAAAGAGGTCTTGTCCGACAATGGTCTTCACTCTATTTTCTTTCATATCCACAGAGCGAATGGCGCTTACCTCGCTATCTGCAAAATAGAGTATTGAATCAGAAGCAGTGATACCGCTAGGTTGGGCCAGTGCGCTTTTATCTAATAAACCGTCCATGCACCCCTCTCTTCCACTCCCCGCAAAAGGCTGAAAGACGGTAGTTTCCAAATCCATTATCCAAATCTGATGCGCGCCAGCCATTGCGATATAGAGTTTCCCTTCTACATAAACCAGGTCCCAGGGTGAATTCATTGAAGAGAACGTTCCCATTCCGCCAGTATCCATAAATGCCGCCTGTTTTCCAGTACCGGCAATTGTTGTAACTATCTTTGACTTTAAATCCAGTTTACGAATGAGGTGATTCTCGGTATCCGCTACATATAAGTTATCCCCTTGCAGAGCTATCCCCTGTGGATGATGAAAGCTTGCGTCTTTAAAGCCACCGTCGCCCCTGCCTGTTTCACCATTACCGGCAATGTCCAGGACTTTGCCTTCTAAATTCGTAATAACAATCCGATTATGATTAGAGTCTGCAATGAATAACCGATTTGATGCCTCGTCTGCCAGTATTTTACCTGGAAAGGAAAGGTAGGCCGGGCCCTGTTTATATTTCTCTAATGAAAGGGGAATGGGCTTTTCGTTGATAAGATTTTTCGAACGGAATTCAGAGACCAGATTCCCGATAAGTTTATCGAGAATCTCATAATGCCCCTCACCTGTATCCGACCCTACGATATTACCCTCAGGGTCAATCAGTACAAGCGTGGGCCATGCCCTGGCTCCGTAAGCCTGCCAGATTGCGAAATTGGAGTCGTTAATCACCGGATGTTCGATTCCATACCGAAGGATGGCTTGTCGAATATTCTCTGATTCACGTTCATTCTGAAATTTTGCAGAATGCACCCCAATAACCACCAATTCTTTCGAATACTTTGTTTCCAGTTTTTTGAGGTCGGGAATGATGTGCATACAGTTGATACAGCAATACGTCCAGAAATCCAGGAGCACTACTTTGCCCCTTAAATCAGCGAGGGTCAGTGGTCTTGAAACGTTGAGCCAGGCAGCGCCGCCTGTCAGTTCAGGGGCAGGAATACTTTTTTTCTGTGCTGATGCCATAGGTATTCCTCCGAGGGAAAAGAAGACAATTGCCAAGAGAAGCAGTATTATCGTTCGGGGAGAACGGCTTGAAAAGGGTTGAATGTTCCTCATAGTTGTTTTATTTCTTATCCTTTTTGCGCCTGAACAAATATTTCCCATAGAATAAGTAACCAACGATAACTAAAGTCACCACGCTGATGATGAAATACGCTAATTCAAAAGGCATAAATTTTTCCCATTATACATTAAACCGGAAATGTACGATATCTCCGTCTTTCATAACGTATTCTTTTCCCTCGAGCCTTAAAAGTCCCTTTTCTTTGACCTTTTGTTCCGAACCTAGGACAATAAGATCGCCGTAATTGTAAGTCTCCGCGCAGATAAATCCCCGTTCAAAATCAGAATGAATTACCCCTGCTGCCTGCGGGGCTTTGGTTCCCTGTTTGATCGTCCATGCCTTTACTTCCTTCGGACCCGCCGTAAAATAGGTAATCAGCCCCAACAAGCTGTATGTCCCACGGATCAACTTTTCCAGCCCGGATTCCTCTATCCCCATTTCCTGATAATAGGTCTTTCTCTCCTGTGGCTCCATCTGGGCAATTTCTGATTCGATATCACCTGAAATAACCACGCATCGGGAGTTTTCTTTTTTTGAATAATCGGTAACAATATCGATGTATTGTTTATCCTTTTCATAATCAAAGACATTGATAACGTATAACACCGGTTTTCCAGTCATCAAATGGAGGTCTTCGATGTGTTTCCTTTCTTCGTCCGTCAGAGTTATTAACCTTACAGGCTTGCTGTCATTTAAGCCTTGTCTCACCTTTTTCAAGACATCGATGGAGGCAATAATATTTTTATCCCCTGTCTTCACCAGCTTTTCATTTTTGGTCAATCGCTTTTCAACGGTTTCCATATCCGCAAGGATCAATTCCGTATTAATAATTTCAATATCCCTGATCGGGTGTACGCTCCCTTCCACGTGAATGATATCGCTTTTTTCAAAACAACGCACCACATGTAAAATGGCATTGACGTTTTTAATATGACCAAGAAATTGATTTCCCAAACCCTCCCCCTGGCTGGCGCCCTTCACCAAACCGGCGATATCCACAAATTCAACGGTTGTGGGGACTATCTTTTCCGTAGTGATTATTTCGGCTATTTTGTCCAGCCGGGAATCCGGTACGGCAACGACGCCCTTATTGGGGTCGATAGTACAAAAGGGATAATTTGCAGAGGCGGCTTTGGCCGATGTCAATGCGTTAAAGATGGTGGATTTCCCAACGTTCGGTAGCCCAACAATGCCACAATTCAAACCCATAGTATTGATCCTTCTCCTATTTTAAAAAATGCTCTATGATAAAAAGTAAATGATAACGTGTTACACTTCGATTAGCAATAATTTCTCGTGAAAATCAGGCACAAAAGGATTGTAAAAAAACCTGGCGCGAAGCGAGATATTGCCGAGGGAATTAGGATTTTTAACTCAGGTTAATTGGTAGCGGTGGAGGGATTCGAACCCCCGACTCGCGGCTTATGAGTCCGCTGCTCTACCACCTGAGCTACACCGCCACTAACTTTCAGCCTTTTTGAAGTGAAGTTTCTAGAAAGGATATTTCTCAATAATTTTCATAAAGAATAACACCTCTGGCTGATATTTTCAAGAAATATTCCTGTATTTTTTATAACACATTGTCATAGTGCAAACATACAAAATCAAAATAGAGAGAGGGAAAAAACAAAAAACATTTTTTGATAGAATTTATACAATTTTGACTTGACAATGATTTCTCATGCTGTTATTATTAACTCCGAAATTTATCCATAGATATATTTCATGGCAATTAGTGATAGGTTATCCAGCCTAAAGTTAGCATAGCTGTAAGCTAACCTTTCCTTGCTTTTTTTGGTTCTGAAATTTTCCAAGGTCGTGAATTAACCGTATCAATACCTCTTTCGTAGAGTCACAATACTTTACTTTTGTTTTCCATAATTTAAAGAAATAAATTACAAATAAATATTTATCGATAGATCTCCTCATTTCATCTTGCCCGGCAAATGCCTGTCTGTTTTGTACGGAACGTTCCTGAGCGAAATTACTTGGTTTGATGGCACGAGAGGCTTTACATATTAACAGCCGTTATTTATATCATTAACAGAGAATGCCAGAGCGATTCTTTATCTTAGATGGACATTCACATTGTTACCAGGCATATTATGCTATTACGGCGAAGCTTACAACCCCTGACGGGAAACCGGCAAATGCAGTGTATGGATTTACGAGGATGTTGCAAAAGTTGCTCAGGGAACATCACCCTGAGTATGTAGTAGTGGTATTTGACACAAAATATGCCACGCATAGACATAACAGTTACGCCGAATATAAAGCAAACCGTAAACCGACGCCTGACGAGTTACAGGCGCAGATTCCCTTAATTTATAAGGTCGTCAGGGCGTTCAATATTCCTATTTACGCGGCCAGGGGATACGAGGCTGACGATATCATTAGCGCCCTGGTAAAAAAACTATCCGAAAAAAATCTTGAAATCATCATAGCGACTTCAGACAAAGACATGGAACAATTATTAAGTCCGCAGGTAAAGATATTCAATGCAAAAAAAGGTGTGATGATCAACCAGGAAGCCCTTTTTAGGGAAAAGGGCATTCGTCCGGAACAGGTGGTTGACGTTCTGGCTCTTTCCGGGGATTCTTCTGATAACGTGCCTGGCGTGCCGGGCATCGGCAATAAAACGGCGTTGGAACTTATACAAAAATGGGGATCTCTGGAATCCGTCCTTTCAAGCATCGATCAAATTTCAGGAAAGAAAAGGCAGGAAAATTTAAGGATGTTTTCTGATCAAGCAAGGCTTTCCCGAAAACTTTTGAATCTCTATAGCGATATCCCAATCCAGATAGATATGAATGCATGCAAATTAGATACGACTGAAAACGCTAAACTCAAAAAACTGTTCAGGGAATTTGGATTCAATACACTCCTTGCAGACATGGTTGCAACGGCAAAGACCGAGGAAATACGGTATCCCCTTATAAATACCGGCGAAAAGTTCCATGAATTTTTTGGGCAATTAAAGAATCAGAAAGTATTTGCCGTCGATTTGGAAACAACCAACGCCAAACCCCTCCAAGCTCAGATAGTGGGTATTTCATTTTCCTGGCATGAAAAAGAGGCGTATTACCTGCCTTTGATGACGCCGAATGGAATAGAACATTTGGATTCAAACGTAGTATTACCAAAAATACGAACAGTGTTAGAAGACGAAAACATCAAGAAAATTGGCCAAAATATTAAATACGATCTCCTCGTGCTCAGAAATAATAATATTCACTTACAGGGAATTGTATTCGATTCCATGATTGCTTCATACTTACTGAATCCCGTGAAAAGAAATCATAATCTGGACGACATCGCCTTTGAATACCTCTCGTACAAGACGATAACCACCTCGGAGTTGATTGGTTCCGGGAAAGAACAGATTGCGATGGATCGGGTAGCGGTTGACAAGGTCTGTCAATATGCCTGCCAAGACGCCGATGTTGCGTTCCGATTGGCCACTATCATGGAACCGCTGCTAAAAAAAGAAGGATTATGGCACCTGTTCCAGAATATTGAAATTCCGCTGATCTATGTTCTTGCAGAGATGGAATGGAATGGGATATCGCTGGAAACCCATGTTTTAAAAGAGATGTCCTGCAGTTTAACTACTAAATTACAGCAACTTGAAAAGGAAATTTATGCTTCAGCCGGACACGAGTTTAATATTGATTCACCCAGGCAATTAAGTGAAATTCTCTTTGAAAAGCTCGAATTGCCGCGTTTGCGAAAAACCAAAACGGGTTCATCGACAGATGCAACCGTCCTGACTACCCTTGCCTGGCGTCATGCCTTGCCAAAATTAGCGCTGGAATATCGGCAACTCACCAAGTTAAAAAATACGTATGTCGATGCCTTGCCGGACATGATAAATCCGGGTACAGGCAGGGTACATACCTCGTTCAATCAGACAGTAACGGCCACAGGACGACTCAGCAGCAGCGAGCCTAACCTTCAAAATATTCCCATTCGGACTGACATTGGGAGGGAAATCCGACGTGCGTTTGTTCCTTCTGAGAAAGACACTCTTTTTTTATCGGCTGATTATTCACAGATTGAATTACGCATCCTTGCGCATTTTTCCGAAGACGCTGCTTTGATAACGGCGTTTCGACAGGACAAGGATATCCATTCAGTTGTAGCCTCTGCCATTTATAACGTGCCAATTGAAGGCGTGACCCCGGAGATGAGACGGAATGCAAAGGCAGTTAATTTTGGAATCATTTATGGACTCAGTGAATTTGGGCTTTCCAGGGACACCGGACTGACTCTGGAAGAATCCCGGGAGTTTATCAATGCCTATTTCAGTTTATATCACGGAGTTAAAAAATACAGAGACCGGGTCATAGAAGAAGCAAAAGCGTGCGGTTATGTACAAACGCTTTTTAACAGAAAACGGTCTATACCTGATATTCGTTCCGAAGACAAAAAACGCAGAAACCTTGCAGAACGCATTGCCGTCAATACGATTATTCAAGGTACTGCGGCTGATTTAATCAAGGTCGCCATGAATAACATCCATGCAAAACTGAAGAAGGGTGAGTATGGGGCAAAGTTGATACTCCAGATACACGACGAATTACTCTTTGAAGTAAAGGAAAACAAACTAGCGTCAACACGTTCCATGATACAAGAGGAAATGAGTCATGCAGTCACCCTGAACGTCCCCGTAAAGATAAACATAAAGACCGGGAAAAACTGGATGGAAACAGAGTGAACCGGCACCCCAAGATCATTGGCATAACAGGAGGCATATCGAGCGGGAAGAGCACCATAGGCCGCATGCTTGCTTCCCTGGGGTCTGAATATATCGATGCCGACGAGATGTGTCATCGACTGTTTCTTGTGCAAGAACTGAAAAATAAAATTGTGGAAAGGTTTGGGAACGCGGTCAAGGATATCTACGGCAAAATTGATCGCTCAAAACTTGCGGAAATTGTATTTCAGGACAAGACCTGTTTAGATGACCTCTGCAGCATCTTGCATCCCATCGTCATTGATCGGATAAAATCAAAGATTACTGAAATTGAAAACCAGGGGAGACGAAAGGCTATTGTTATCGATGCTGCATTGTTAGAGGAATCCGGCCTCTCCTCGATATGTGATTTCATTATTTTTGTAAATACCGGCAGAGATCACCGGCTGGAACGAAGCAAAATCAGCAGGCATTGGAAAGACGAGGAATTGGACAAAAGAGAACGGTTTCAAATGGCTTTGGAAAATAAAAAAAAGAACGCAGATTACATTATTGACAATAATTTTACGGTAGACAACACCTTTAGGCAGGTAAAGGAGTTCTGGCAGCTCTACATCGAAGAAATTTAGTTTAAATTAAGGAGGAAAATTTATGGCAGTAACAAGCGGTAAAAAAGAACCTGTAGTCGTTGACCAGGAAACAAACGAAAAATACGAAGAAATTAAGCGGGGAGAAATGCACATCACTGAATTGCAAAAAATGACTATTAAAGAGTTACAGGAAACGGCAAAAAGAGAAGGTATCAAAGAGTACACAGGGCTGAAGAAACAAGACCTGATCTTTAAAATTCTTAAAGAAAGGGTCAATCAGAATGGTCTTATGTACGGAGAGGGCGTTGTAGAGGTGCTTCCGGAAGGATTTGGATTCTTACGGTCTCCGGATTACAATTACTTACCATGCCCGGACGATATTTACATCTCCCCTTCTCAAATCCGCCGATTCGGGATAAGAACAGGAGCGGTGGTATCCGGTCAGATCAGACCTCCCAAGGATACGGAGAGGTACTTTGCATTGCTGCGGGTAGAGGCTATCAATTTTGAGAATCCGGAGATCATGGGTGAAAAGATTGTTTTTGACGATCTGACACCGTTGCATCCCACAGAAAGACTCTTTTTAGAAAAAGAGTCCGCCGAGCTTGAAACGAGGATTATGGACCTGGTTACCCCTATCGGAAAGGGACAAAGAGGTTTGATTGTAGCGCCTCCGCGTACGGGGAAAACCGTATTACTGCAGAAAATTGCAAACAGTATAACGAAGAACCACCCTGAGGTTTATTTGATTATCCTGTTAATTGATGAAAGGCCTGAAGAGGTAACCGATATGGATCGATCCGTTGACGCCGAGGTCATCGGCTCGACATTTGATGAACCTGCCAGCCGGCACATCCAGGTAGCCGAAATGGTAATTGAAAAGGCAAAGCGGATGGTAGAATACGGCAGGGACGTCGTCGTTTTACTTGATTCCATTACCCGGTTAGCGCGTGCATACAATACCGAAGTCCCTCACAGCGGAAAAATCCTTTCGGGCGGCGTGGATGCCAGCGCGCTCCAGAAACCCAAGAGATTCTTCGGCGCCGCAAGGAATATTGAAGAAGGCGGCAGTCTCACCATTATCGCAACGGCTTTGATAGATACGGGAAGCAGGATGGATGAGGTTATTTTCGAAGAGTTTAAGGGCACAGGCAATATGGAACTCCATCTGGACAGAAAATTGGCAGACCGCAGATTGTTCCCGGCTATTGACATTACCCGTTCCGGTACCCGAAAGGAAGAACTGATCGTTAATCCGGAAGAAATCAAACGCATGTGGATGCTCCGGAAGGTACTCAATGAAATGAATCCCGTCGAAGCCATGGAACTGCTCAAAAACAGGCTGGCAAAATCAAAGACCAACGCCGAATTTCTGATGACGATGAACATTACATAATTATAACGAGTCGAGTTTTTAAATGTAAGAACTGAAACCAGAGCAGATTGCACAGGTGAAGAATTGTGATTTGATCGTTTAGAATTTTCTTCTGGACACAGATAAACGCAGATTATCGGGATTAAAAAAGGGGGAATCCGCCGCCAAACAATACCTGCATTAAGCCGGGAAATCTGTGTCCTATTTCCACCAGAAACTACCGGTAGTTTACTATCACAACCACCCATAATATTATCTGATTCATATTTTCCTTTTTTCCCGAGTTCAAGATTTATATTCTCCCCCCTGCCAAAACATCCTTGCCTGAAATGAAAATTTATTTCTTTCCCATTAGCAATTAATAGTGTACGATTACCATGCAATATTTATAAATATTTTTTAAAATGAAGTGGATGGAGAAAGATCGTGAATTCGCAAAATGAAAAGTCTGCAACCTATGACTTAGTAAATTTTACTATTCATGACATGACTGAATGCGGGAAAATATTACGCACTATTGGCAAAGGCGCAAAAAGTATGGAGGAAGCAGCCAATAGAATCGTTCACCACTTATACGAAAATCTGATAGATGGACAAAGCGGCAGTCGGGCATGTGCGTTAGTCCGCTTTTTCAAAACTCACTCCTACGAAAAACTCGATCCTGAACTTCAAAGCTTTTCCAGGGAAATGTCAGGAAACAATACCGCTTTACCCGACATGAAGTGTCTGACTCTCCTGGCTACCGTTGGTGAAAATCCGGAGTGGAATTCAAGAAAGACATCAAAAGGGCACAAGGCAATTCCGCTGCCGAGTGAACAGACAGTTCATCAAATCCCGATGATCCGAAACCTTATTGTGCAGCTGGGTTTAAGTATCGGCATGGTTATCAAACCCGACCCGAAACTCTTGCTGGATACAGAACAAAAGACGTACAACGTTTTCTATGTGCCTGATGCGCCTGGCAGCCCTTACATTCCTGCCCAGAAAGAATTTATCATTCCCTACGGGGTAAAATCTGTCCTGGGGTTTGGCGGGGTATTTCCTTCGGGAGACATTTTTGCAGTTATTATGTTCGTGAAAATTCCGATTACTGAGGGAGTAGCTAATCTTTTCAAGACCCTCGCACTGAATATAAAAATAGCGGTATTGCCATTTGAAACTGCGGTATTCACTTAAACCGGAAAATGTTTCTATGCACTCAAAAAATACAGAAATTCAATCTCTTAAGTCTCAAATAGCTGCTTTGGAGCAGTTACTAGAGACTTACGAGAAAACAGTGCTCGAACAAGCAGGAAAGCTCTATGAAGAAATATCGGAGCACAGGGAAGTCGAGGAGACGTTAAAGGACCGTAAGCAGTTTCTGCAAACCCTTATGGATTCGATTCCTGTCCCGGTGTTTTACAAGGACAAAGATGGAAAATATATAGGCTACAACAGGGCATTTGAAAACTTTTTAGGGATGCAGAAAGGGGTGATTATCGGGAAAACGGTCTATGAAGTAGCGCCCAAGGAACTCGCTGACCGCTATCATGAAGCGGACACAGCCCTATTTCGGAGCATGGGTAATCAGGTTTACGAATCCCGCGTGAAGCACAGTAATGGTTCTGTACGCGACGTTATCTTCCATAAAGCGGTTTTCTATGATCGGAAAGGTGATCTGGCCGGTTTGATTGGAGTAATTCTGGATATTACAGACCGCAAACGGATGGAGGATTCACTGAAACGCAGCGAAGCCGGTCTTGCCAATGCGCAGCGAATTGCGCACATAGGAAGCTGGGAACGGGATATAGCAACAAACAGGCTACATTGGTCAGATGAGACGTATCGCATTCTTGGCTTAACTCCGCAATCAGTTGGTTTTACGTATGAGACATATTTGAATTTTGTGCATCCTGACGATAGAGAATTTGTAAAGAAATCGGTTCTTGACGCCTTATCCGGGAAAAAACCTTACAGCATTGACTATAGAATCGTTTTGCGGGATGGTTCTGAGCGTTTTGTTCATTCAGAGGCCGAAGTTATATTTGACCATGCAGGCAATCCAATTAAGATGCACGGCACCATTCAGGATATCACCGAACGCAAGCGGATAGAAGAAATCCTCAGATACAGAACGGATTTTGAAAAAACCATTGCCGCTATTTCCAAACGATTTGTTACCCTTTCTGATTTTGATACCGCTGTTTCCACTTCACTGGCAGATGCCGGACGATTGTGCAAGGCAGGCAGGGCATACCTCTTTCAGTTTCGCAATAACGGCGCCGTCATAGATAATACCCATGAGTGGTGTGATGAAGGAGTGACTCCGGAAAAACAAAATCTCCAGAATTTGCCATCCACCATGTTCCCGTGGTGGATGGTGAAACTGAATGCCAATGATGTTATCCACATTACCGATGTCTCAATGCTGCCCGCCGAGGCATCCGCCGAGAAGGATATACTTGAGAAGCAGGGAATAAAATCGCTGCTGGCGATTCCCGTATATGCAGAAAAGACATTGATGGGATTCATCGGTTTCGACAACGTAAAGACAACCGGTTCATGGTCTGCCAATGATACCGCAATGCTGCATATCGTAGCAGAAATTATGGGAAATGCACTGGGACGTAAACAGGCGGAAGACCTTATAAAAAACATGGCTTATTACGATGCGCTCACTCAATTACCCAACCGCAATCTATTTCAGAATCACCTGCAAATGGCCATGGCTCACACACGACGAAATAAAACTGCGGTGGCTATTATGATTCTGGATATCGATGACTTCAAAACGATCAATGACTCCCTAGGACATCAAACGGGCGATTTGCTGCTGAAGGTTGTTGCCGGACGGCTGATTAAGTGCGTGCGGGAAGGTGATACAGTAGCACGCATGGGCGGCGACGAATTTATGATTATCCTTCCCGATCTTGTTCAACCACAAGATGCCGCCCTCGTAGCCCAGAAAATTCTTGCCATATTAGATCAACCTTTTCAGATAGATAAGTATGAATTTCGTACCACTGCCAGCATTGGCATCAGCCTCTTTCCCCTCAATGCTAATGACCCGGAAAGCCTGATCAAACAGGCTGACATTGCCATGTATCTCTCCAAGAAAAAGGGCAAAAACACCTACCATTTCTACAAACCTGACATTGTTCATGTGTAAACAAGGAATCCGTATTTCTACTTTTTCATCTTCCCTGCAAGATAAATCATGAGAATTGAAATGTCGGCTGGGGATACCCCTGAAATACGGGACGCCTGCCCCAAAGAAACGGGACGGATTTGGGAGAGTTTCTGGCGAGATTCTTTTCTGAGTTCGGGAATTTTGGAGTAATCAATTCCCTGGGGAATTTTATAATCTTCCATCTTTTTGAACTTCTCTATTTGTACCTGCTGGCGATATATGTATCCCTTATATTTCACCTCGATTTCCACCTGCTCTCTTATTTCTTTTGAGATGTGTCTTTGACGAAGCCTATCATCTATAGTAAGCAAGGCATCAAAAGTCCTGTCCGGACGACTCAAGATCTTTGTTAAAGTATCCGGTCCTACTGTTTTTTTATCCATATAGGTTAGAATCTCTGTAATGGTGCGCTCTTTTTCCTGTAATTTGCCCCACTGCTGTTCGGAGATAAGCCCATAACGGTATCCATACTTCATTAACCTTCTGTCGGCATTGTCCTGTCGAAGAAGTAGCCGGTATTCCGCACGGGACGTAAACATCCGATACGGTTCCTGTGTGCCTTTTGTAACAAGATCATCAATGAGCACGCCGATGTAAGCTTCTGAACGGTCGAGAACAAAAGGTTCTTTCCCCTGTATTTTTAAGACCGCATTGATACCGGCCATGATTCCCTGCGCAGCCGCTTCTTCGTAACCGGAGGTTCCGTTAATCTGACCGGCATGAAAAAGGTTTTCCACAAGTTTTGTTTCTAACGACGGATGGAGCTGCGTTGGCGGCACAAAATCATATTCGATGGCATAACCATACCGCACAATCTCAGCAAATTCCAAACCTGTAATAGAATGAACGATAGCCTCCTGGACGTCATGAGGCATACTGGTAGATATTCCGTTACAATAAACCTCCAAAGTATTCAAACCTTCAGGTTCCAGAAATATCTGGTGCTGGTCTTTCCCTGAAAAACGCACGACCTTATCTTCTAATGACGGGCAGTATCGCGGCCCCACAGACTTAATCTGTCCGGTATAGAGTGGTGCGCGGTTCAGGTTCGACGTAATAATTTTGTGCGTGGTGGGATTTGTGTATGTAATGTAACAGGGTACCTGAGAACAGGCTATCTTTTCCGTTGAAAATGAGAAAGGTTGGGGATCTTCGTCTCCGCACTGCGGTGTTAGCGGTTTATAATCAATGGTACGTCCGTTGAGACGCGGAGATGTCCCTGTCTTCAATCGCCCCACCTCGAATCCGTTCCTCCGCAAAGAATCTGACAACTTTTCGGATGAGAGTTCCCCGGTCCGTCCGCCTGAGGTCGTAAATTCGCCAATATGGATAAGCCCTTTTAGGAATGTGCCCGTGGTAAGGATAACGGCCTTTGCTTTGTATTTAATGCCACTTTGGCCAATGAGCCCAATCACTTTTTTATTATCGACGATGAGGTCGTCAACAATTTCCTGCCTTAAGAAGAGGTTGCTCTGGTTCTCCGCCCGATTCTTCATGGAAAACTGATAGGCTTTTTTATCAGCCTGTGCACGGGGGGAATGGACGGCGGGGCCTTTTTTGGTGTTGAGCATACGGAATTGGATGCCCGTTTCATCAGTCACCTTTGCCATCTCTCCGCCAAGGGCATCTATTTCCCGAACTAATTGACCCTTTGCAAGACCACCAATGGCGGGATTACATGACATCTGTGCAATCGTGTCCAGATTTATCGTGAGCAGTGCAGTGCTCAACCCCATCCGCGCAGACGCAAGAGCCGCTTCACAACCTGCATGCCCGGCCCCGACCACGATTACATCAAATTCTGTATGCATATACACTACTTTGCATGTTCAACAAAGCGTGTTTCCCGAATGACCGTAACAACGACTTCTCCGGGATACTCTAACTGTTCCTCAACTTCTCTGGCAATGTCGTAACACATCTTTGCGGCAATCTTGTCATTTACCTTGTCCGGGCAGACCATTACCCGAACCTCTCTTCCTGCCTGGATGGCGTAAGCGCTTTCGACGCCGCTAAAGGAAGTCGCTATACTTTCGAGTTTTTCGAGTCGTTTGATATATTTTTCTAAGGTCTCTCTTCTCGCCCCGGGTCTTCCGGCTGAAATGGCATCAGTTGCGCTCACCAGCACCGTGTAAATAGATTCGACCGGTTTTTCCTCATGATGACCGCCTATTGCGTTCACCACTTCGGGTCTTTCGTCATACCGTTTTGCAAGGTCGGCGCCGGCAACGGCATGTGTGCCCTCTATTTCAGGACCAATAGCCTTGCCGATGTCGTGCAAAAGACCGCATCTTTTTGCCAGCGGGACGTCCAGTTTTAATTCACCTGCAATAATACCCATGAGGTTACTGACTTCGATAGAATGCTGAAGCTGGTTCTGCCCATAACTGGTTCTATACTTAAGCCTGCCGAGCAGTTTTATTAACTCCGGATGAACGTTATGGATACTCAACTCAAAACACGTTTGTTTGCCTGTTTCCTGGATAACCTGTTCAATTTCTTTTTCTGTTTCTTTCACAATTTCTTCAATATGTGCAGGGTGAATCCTGCCGTCGAGGATCAATTTCTCCATTGACTGCCTTGCGATCTCACGTCGCACACTATCGAACCCGGAAAGCACGATTACACCGGGGGTGTCGTCCACAATAACATCAATGCCGGTCGCTTTTTCAAATGCGCGGATATTTCTCCCTTCACGTCCGATGATGCGTCCTTTCATTTCATTATTAGGGAGTTCTATCGAACTTACAATATTTTCGGCCGTATGGGTTGCGGCGCATCGCTGGATTGCCGTACTAATTAATGATGCGGCATTTTGTTCCGCATTCTCTTTTGCCTCAGTTACTTTTTTCGAAATCAATTCGGCGCATTTGATATCGAGTTCCTTCTCCAACCGGCTCAACAGAAGCTTTTCAGCTTCTTCCCTGGATAAATGAGATATCTTCAGGAGCGCATTATTTTCTTCTTCTATGACTTTCTCAAGTTCCAGTCTTTTTTCATCTAATTTTTTCTCTTTTAAGGCAAAATTAGAAGAAAGCGTATCAATGTACCTTTCCTTCTTGGTGAGTAACTCCATCTTGCGTTCCAGGTTGTCTTCTCTTTTGCTTAATCTTCTTTCCTGCTGCTTCAATTCCATCCTGGTTTCCTGCGTTTCTTTCTCAAATGCCTCCCTCCGCTGGTAAAGTTCGGCCTTTGCTGCAAGCTCGGCTTCCTTCTTGACTTTCTCAGCCTCTCTCGTTGATTCTTCAATGAGTTGCTTTAGCTTTTTTTCGCTGGCCGATTGCCTTTTCCGGTAAACGAGGATACAAATGAAGTATCCAAGGGCAATACAAGCGGGGATAGGGAGGTACATCAGTAGTTGGGATATTTGCATGTTATTTTGTGAGCCGGTCTATCGACTCCCCTCCAGAAATAAATAAAAACGATCTTCATCGTGTAAAAGACAATGAGAAACCAAGGTCGGGAAAAGTAAAGCCGGATGAAACTTTTGGAGAGGTACAACCGAAGAGAAACGTCAATTTAAACGGAAAAGAAATGGAAGTTACGATCTTATAGAAATACTTCTTAAAAAGTGAGTATCATAAAATATAGCATGTATCCTGGATAATATAGCCATGTAAGACATTTTAAACACAAAGCTACACCACCATTTATGTACTCGGCTTCCTAATTTAGCCAAATTGCACTTATTAAAAAATATTTCTTTTAGATCCATAATGATCATCTTCAAGTGATAATCACCAAACCAAAACAGCACACTAAAAATCGAAAAATAATTTTTCATAACTATAAAATGCTTTTTATAAAACATCTAATATGCTGTTTTTCTCATTTCTCCAATTTTTTATTAATAATCTAATAATATAAATGACATTCTTCTTAGATCAGACCTTCCCGACCTTCTCTATTGCTTTTAATTAACATAAACACAAAGGTGCATTATGTTAAAAAATTTCAGGAAATTGCAAAATTTGTTAAAATTATACAACATAATATTTAGCTTATTAAGAGGAATTCTAAACTATATTTTTAATTAAGTCAAGTTATTTTATATCTATATTATTAAAAGGGTTAAGAAGTTATACATTACCAATATAACCGACCTTTTTAAATAATTTTGTATTATCACCTTGATGCTTGACAAGCAAATTACCGTTAAGTATAATACCGTCCTTTAAAAACGCAAGGAAACCTTTTGTTAAGCATAAACTTTTTTATAGATCTACTGCATCGATAAAGGAGAACCTATATGAGAGTCGAAGTAGAATTACCTGAGGTAGATGAAAACAACGGAGACGAAGCAACCGTTTCTTTTTGGTATATTGAGGAAGATGAGGAAGTTGAAGAAGGTGAAGATCTTGTTGAAATGATCACAGAAAAAACAACCTTTAACGTCACTGCCCCGGTATCGGGGAGATTGGTAGAGATACTTGCACAGGAGGGTGACGTAGTGAAGGTCGGTGATATTGTGGCTATACTCGAAACCGAGGAGGAAGAGGAGGAAGAAGCGGAGGAGGAAGAGGAAGAAGAGGAGGAGGAAGAGGAAGAATAAGAAGAATTTTTCAATTGCCTTTAAATTACCATTCCTTGCAGTGCTTATTCATTAATATTCATAAAGCATTAGTTTTACCGTTATTCAAATCATAATTTTTCATGTCTTTTAAAAGTGTAGCCTGCCAAGAGCGTGTTGTAGAATTATTTCAGAATGCTATCAGAAATAATCACCTGGCACACGCTTATATTTTTGCGGGTCAGGAAGGTGTAGGTAAAACCTCATTTTCCAGAGAACTTGCAAAGGCAATATTTTGTAAACATCCCGCTCCGGAGGCGTGTGACACCTGCAATAATTGTCAGAGAATCACCAGTGATAATTTCTCAGATTTATTTTTTATACTGCCTGAAAAAAACAGCAGGGTGATTAAAATAGAACAATTAAAATACCTTCAGGATGTCCTGAAGGTCAAACCTCTGGAATCCAGGTATAAAATGGTAATTATCCAGTCTGCGGATAAGATGAACGAAGAAGCTTCCAACTGTTTGTTGAAAACCCTGGAAGAGCCACCTTCGTACGCTATTATTATACTCATCGTAACGTCTCTTGAATCTGTTCGAGAAACAATCCGGTCAAGGTGTCAAATCATAAGGTTTTCCCCATTATCTGCAGCCGTCGTAAAAAATATCCTCGTAAACCAGTTTAAATTGGATAATATACAGGCAGAACGACTGGCATTCATTTCCAATGGCAGCATAGAAAGGGCGACCCTGCTTTCCGGGACGAGTGCCCTTGAAAAGAAAAACTGGCTTGTTGACCGGCTTTTGAAGTTGGAAACTAATGACAATTTGACTTTTTCAAAAGAATTGTTCATTGAATGGCATATTCAGGACTTAGAAATACTGGAAGAGAAACGTTCGTACGTTAAGGAACTCCTGTTCTCATTTCTTATGTATTACCGTGACTTGCTTGTCTGTAAAATAGGGAGCAACGATTTGCCTGTTTATCATACCGATTGGAGGGATGCATTAGCCGCGAGAAGCCGGTCGCTGTCCGAAGATGTGTTATTCCGTATTTTGAATACCATCAAGACGTCGCTTGAATATCTTGATTATAATGCCAACATTACATTACTGCTAGAGAATATGATAACAAAGATCCTCTATCTTCAATCGGATAAATGTACCTATAGTGAACGTATTAAATAAGTTGACATAAAACGTCATTGCTTCGCTGCAATGACAACTTTCTTTTGTCGGTGAGAATAGTATTTATGGGTTTGCCTTTTTGTCCTTCTGCGTAGAAAGGTTGACGCATTTGACTCCGGCGGGTCGCCAGGCTGGAGAAATAACACCCTTATGATGATAGCGTTCGATTAATGCACCCCACATAATACAGAAATCCCCGTAGCGATCGTTTATTGTATCCATGGTGTGCGTAGCGGCCTGCTTAACCCTGTCTGTGCTGAAGAGTGGTAGTTGAACAGTGTTTTTCGTAAGGTTACAAACACTGACCCCTATCAGTCGTATGGGCTGTTGGAGTCGTATTGTATTGAGTATCTCTCTTGCAGCAAGGTAAATATCTATGCTGCTATTCATACACGTTTCCACGGTACTGCGTCTCGTAAAGGTAGCGAAATCAGGGTAACGCAGGGTAAGGGCTACAGTCCTGCCCGCATATCCTCCGCGACGCAGGCGTCTGCCTACCATCTCAGATAACTGAAGGATATGCCGTTCCATCATTTCTATATCACTCACATCCCTGTCAAGGGTCATGCTGTGTCCAACTGATTTGGCATCGGCTTCATGCTCCATGGGTATGACAGGGCTATTATCTATGCCTTGTGCCATGAGCTTCAGCCGTTCACCAATGACGCCGAATCGGTTCTTTAATACGTGTATGGATGCCCGCCCCAACTCGCCGCAAGTCTTGATTCCCATTGTGGCCAGGTACATTTCAAGACGCGGGCCGATGCCCCAGACTTCTTGTACAGGTAAGTGTTCCAGCAATTTACCAATATCCCCTTGTTGGATAATGACAAGCCCATCGGGTTTTTTCATATCGCTGCCCAGCTTTGCCAGGAGTTTGTTGGGTGCGATACCGATAGAGCAGGTCAGCCTTCCAAGGGTCTTGCGAATTTCTTTCTTAATATTTTTGGCAATAACCTCAACAGTGCCAAAGAGCGGAATCGAACCCGTAACATCCAGAAACGCCTCGTCTACGGAGTAAACCTCTACGAGGGGAGTGTACTGCCGGTATATCTCGACAAGCCGGCGGCAGGTGTCTGTATAACGGCTTGTGTCGCCTGCCACGAGGATAATATGGGGACATAACCGCATAGCCTCGTATTTGGTCATGCCCGTTTTGACTCCGTACGCCCGTGCTTCGTAAGAAGAGGTGGTCACGACTGTCCTTTCATTAGAACCAATTACCGCAATAGGTTTTCCTCTGAGTGTGGGATTCACCTGTTGTTCCACCGATGCAAAGAAGGCGTTCATGTCGATGTGCATAATAGTTTTATCCATCGCAACCCCTGTAAAGATATTGAGTGTATGCGCTATTTGGTTTTCACCACGAATGTAGGATTTACGAATTACGATTTGAGATTTAAAAAATTGTAAACCCAAAATTGTAAATCTAAAATTTGCTTTAATTCATTTCCTGCTCTGCCGTTTCTATCGAATGGAGTGTCCATACAAGGGTATCGGTGTTATAAGAAATGGAAAAAAGGTTTGCGCCGTCCGTGACCGTAAAATGGCGTATGACGGCCTTTCCCATCCTTTCTGTCCAAACATAGGAAATTTCCTGGACGAGGTACTTTTGGTTACTCCATATAAACCAGACGGGCTTAAGTTTCTTTTTATTATCGCCAAATATGGCTCCCACTTTGATCGTTTCGTTGATTTCTGTAATCATAATTTCACCAAACAATTATTATTTATCCAATTGTCTTATTACAGTTGTAACCTTACCAATGATGTGAACATCTCCCTGCCCCTCTTTGACAATAATCGGTTTCATGGTTGGATGTTCGGGTTTCAGATGTATAATATTTCCCTTTTTATAAAATCGCTTTACGGTGGCTTCGTCATTGATGAGGGCAACCACGATTTCCCCGTTATTCGCTACAGGCTGTGGTTTAACGAGGACAAGGTCTCCCTCCTGTATGTGTGCCTCAATCATGCTGTCTCCCACCACCCGCAAAAAAAAGGTGTTGTTGCTGCGGCATATCGTTCTGTCTACGGAAAGGCATCCTTCAACATCTTCTATGGCAGGATGCGGTGTACCTGCCCGAACCCTTCCCACAATCGGAACGGACCTCAATTCCAGGCTTCTGTCAGACGCTTCGATAATCTCAATCGCACGCGGACTGTTGAACTGCCTCCTGATGTATCCTTTGCGCTCCAGGATATCGAGGTATTTTTTTACAATGTTGGTGCTGGAAAGCCCAAGCCCATCCATAATTTCCCGTACGGTAGGTGGATAGCCCCTTTCCTGAAGGTGTTCTTTCAGAAATGACAAAAATCTTAGCTGTTTTTTGGTTAATGGTTTAATCATAGGTTTTTATCTATAGGTGAACTCATGTTCACCATTATATTTTTTATCTTTCCTCTGTCAAGTCTTATCCGATAAATTTTTTGAGGCATTCATAATTAGGCTTGACACCATTGTATATATTTGTAGTATGTAATTTACTTTTTATGCAGGGCAGTTTTAATTTAATTTACAGTTCTTATTTTTTAGTGGGAGGAATATGTTATGCAAGGCTTTGATAGAAGGAAATTTTTGAAAACCGTCGGGATTTCCGCTGTTACCGCGGGATTGGCCACTACTGTGGGTTCTTTAAAAACTGTTAGCGCTGACGAGGTGGATTGGTTTCAGAACGTTAACCGTGTAAAAGACCCCCTCAATAAAACCCCAAAAGAGAAAAGTCACGCCCCGGTGGTCCAGTGGCCCATAAACATAAAGAATGGGGAACCGTTTAACCTGGACATTCAGATCGGTGAAAATTTACATCCAATGACTTCAAATCATTATATACAGTGGATCGAGGCGTATCTGGGAACCGATCTGGTTTCACGGATAGAATTTTCACCCCTCTGTCCCCAGGCAAAAGTAACTATTCCCGTAGCCGTCAAGGAGTCTGCCACCCTACGAATCCTGACCCGCTGCAATTTGCACGGTATCTGGGAAACGACAAAAAAGATTAGCGTTTAGAATGGTATTAAGGCATTTCTAAAGTAGCCCCAGAGAACACCGAGGTCTCAGAGCATTTTTCTGTGATCTCTGTGCGCTCTGTGGCTAGAGTTGTCACAAAATCACTGTCATTGAATTAAGGGGTGGAAGGTTTCCTCAGCAGAGAAAGCCCTAAGGGCTGAAAGAGTATAGCCCAGGGCAACGTTCTGGGTATGTGATGCAATAACATTTTTAGCCCTGAAAGGGCGAAACTTTTTCTTAATTCAATGACATTGCCTTGCGAAAGAGGGCATTGAAGGGCTTTAATTTTACCTCCCCCTGATCCCCTCCTTGCGAAGGAGGGGAAAGAGGGGTAGTTGTAAGTTCAACCATAATCTCCGTATCCTTGGAACGTATCCGCGAGGCTTAACAAACATGCGTAAGCAGACCAAAATATTTCTGCTCATAATTAATGTCATAGTCATCCTTGTTCTTTCTTCTCAGGCGCTTTATGCCAGGGCTTTACATTTTATCGCCTACGGAGACACCCGCAGGGATATTAAGACAAGGGAGAAACCTCAGGTAAAACATAATGCGATAGCTAAGGTTATACGGGAGAAGAATCCTGATTTTATCTTATTCTCCGGGGATATGGTTTATTGTGACGAATTTGACAGATTTTTAGAAGTAATTACCAATAACTATGCGGGAAATAGGATGATACCTCTTTATCCCGTTATTGGTAATCACGAGCTTATCTTTGGCGAAAAGGTAGATGCGATTATAAAGGACCTCTTAGAAAAAATAGGTGTTATAAATAAATCCAAAGAGCAGCCATCTTCCCAATCAGGCCTTTTGAACGATATAGAAACATTTAAAATGAAATTGTATCAGGAGATTGAATCGATTGCAGAGGCACAGTTGAAAACAAGGAGCCGTCAGGTTTTGTGCGAAGAAATCTGTGAGAAATTGGATACCGCATACATTTCTTATTTAACAGAGGTGTTATGCGAAACGAAAGACGGACAGTCATGGTATTCATTTGTCAAAGAAACCGATGGATTAAAGATAAAATTCATAGCATTAAATTCCTCACTGTCAGACGACGAAGAACAGTTCCAGTGGTTTTTGGATGAATTAAAGGAGTTCAGCGGGCCGAAAATTGTTTTCGAACACTACCCGCCGTATTCGATCGGATTTCATGGGTGTCTGGATTTAATGGACAAAAATTCAAAGGCATCGAGGTTTCGGGATCGGTATGCAAAGATTTTCAACAACACGGCTAATAATATTGTCCTGGTCATCAGCGGACATGAACATAACTACCAGCGTATCTGTAAGACGGATAATACGGGGAGTATTCAGTTGCCCGTATACATTGTTTCAGGCGGAGGAGGCGCTGAATTAACGGGTCATGCCGTATGTGATACTTCTCAGATACCCATGAATGGATTCCGGTGCTTAGGGCTTATTACCGCATATCAATTTATAGATATCGTTGCAGATACGGACGCCAAAAACAATTTAACCCTCACATGTAAAGTACTCGGTCTGCGATGTGATTTAACCAGGGGACTGCCTGATGACGATACCTTTGAAAGGCAGTTTGTAAATGACCGTCTGGAATTAATTGATGATTTTACCTTGAACTGGGAAAAGCAAAAGTAGTTATTTTGGATATCAAAAATATTCGTTTCTATTTAGTTTTTTGAAAAAATCCCAACAATAACAATGTGTTACATACTGCGTAGGGGCAGGTTTCAAACCTGCCCTTACAATAAATACTATTCGTACTGGTGTTTTCAAAAAACTAAATTGTCTGGTAAAGGAAACTGCAACACACCCCCTGTCCCCTCTTGATAGAGGGGAGGTTTTCGTTTATCCCCTCTAAAAGGAGGGAAACAAAAGAAGTCCCCTCCCAGGCAGGGATTTTCTTGGCGGTATTAATTTGACTATTGTTACAAACAGAGAGAGGAAGTAAATAAACATTATTTAAAACGGAAATCAAGTTTAAAATTGTACAACCATGGGATACGA
>Ga0233425_10004365_pt1 | contig 23871 bp, 21 predicted proteins | sample Watercolumn_Towu_2_FD_181712 | JGI IMG/M metagenome (GOLD analysis project Ga0233425, IMG submission 181712) | Freshwater microbial communities from Lake Towuti, South Sulawesi, Indonesia - Watercolumn_Towuti2014_140_MG | ecosystem: Environmental > Aquatic > Freshwater > Lake | place... | reverse complement strand
GGGATAAATATGGATACGTTTGTCATTTCGGTTTGCCCCTATCGTTAAACACCTATCGTTGACGGCCTCGTAATGCGTCGTCACCCCGGTGAAATACGGAATCCAGTTAAATCAATAAGTTCCGGACCACAGCTTTCGCCGGGATGACAGCTTGGTTGACTTTTTACGGGATCGTCATGGTTCATCTCTACCACATTTATGGTCGATGTGCCCCCTTTTTATCGCTAAACCCAACCGGACCTACCGGACCCCATTGAATACTATATCTTGTGGTTCATATCCTCCTCCCCACATTCCATTGTATTTTTTTCTTTACAAGCCCCTTTTCTTCTGTTAGACTTCTTCAGAAGTGGCGGTATCGTAAGAAATAGCAGAAACCTTTGTCGGCGGATTGATAACAGATGAGACTCAAGAAGCTCGAAATCACCGGTTTCAAATCCTTCATGGAAAAGGTCACCGTCGATTTCTCCCCAGGGATCAGCGGCATCGTCGGCCCGAACGGCTGCGGCAAGAGCAATATCGCCGATGCCATACGCTGGGTCATGGGCGAGCAGCGGATCAAGACGCTCCGCGGGAAGAAGATGGACGATGTCATCTTCAACGGCTCCGAAGAAGCGCCCCCCGTCGGAATGGCCGAGGTTTCGATGTCGCTCACCGCGGATGAAGCGCAATTCCCCGGAACTTACGCGGAGTTCAAAGAGGTGATGATCACCCGGCGCCTCTTCCGCGACGGCGAGAGCGAATATACGATCAACAAGATCCCCTGTCGCCTGCTGGACGTCCGCGAATTCTTCATGGGCACGGGCGTCGGCGCCCGGACTTACTCCCTCGTCGAGCAGAACAGCGTCTATTCCCTGGTCGAGGCGAAGCCGGAAGAGCGGCGGCAGTTCATCGAAGAGGCCGCCGGCATCTCCAAGTACAAAAGCCGGAAGGAGTCGGCCGTCCGGAAGATGGAAGCGACCCAGCAGAACCTGCTCCGTTTGAACGACATCATCCGCGAAGTCAAGACGCAGCTCGGCGCCATCTCCCGGCAGGCCAAAAAGGCGGAACAGTACAAGGCGCTCAAGCAGGCGGTAAAGGAGGCCGAACTGACCGTCGCCCTCCAGACGAACGCCGAACTCTCGGCCCGGCGATCCTCCCGGGAAGAGGCGATACAGGCGTTCAAAAACAGAGAGATCGAAATCCGGACGCATCTGCGGGGGCTCGAAGCCGCTTTGGAGGCGTTGAAGGCGGGGCTCTTCGAAGACGAAAACCTCATCTCCGCCCATCAGGAGAAACTTTACGGAACAAAGAACACCGTCAATATTAAAGAGCAGGGTATCGATTTCTCCCGGCGGAAGATCGCGGATTTGACGGCAAGAAAGGAAAAAAATCTCGCCGAGGGCGAGGCCTTGAAGCGCCGCGAAGGGGAGACGGGAGAGGAAATCGCCTCCCTGAAAACCGCCACGGTACAAGCGGAAACAACCATAGAAGGCCTCCGGCGGGGCGTCGCCGAAAGCACGCAGGCCCTCGACGAGCTCAGGAACATGGAGCGGAGCTGTCGGCAGGATCAGGAGGAGAAGAAAATCCGCTATATCGATATCGTGACCGAAAAGGCCCGGCTGAAAAATACAATAGCAGGCCTCGCCCGGATGAGCGAAGATTTCGAGAAGCGCGAGGCGCATGAGAACCGGGAGATCGAAGAAAACCATAAGCGGTCGGCGGAGCTAAACCGGACGCTGGAGCACTTCCGCTCGGGGTATGCCGCCGAGGAGGCAAGCTTCACCGGGCTCGGCGTGAGAAGGGAAGAGATCACCGACGAGTTGGAGAGAGCCAGGGGCGAAGCGGCTCAGCAGGACGAAAAAATCGCCGAAATCCGCGAGGAGAGCGGCCGGAAGGCGGCGCGGCTCGCCTCGCTGAAGGAATTCGATGAGGGTTACGCCTGGTGCAACGAAGGGGTCAAGTCCCTGATGACCGGCGGGAAGGGGTCAGACCGCCACGAGCTCTCGCGCGAACTGTTTCTGGGGCTCGTCGCCGACCATATCCGTGTACCCCGCGAGTACGAGACGGCCGTCGAGGCGGTTCTGGGCGACAAACTCCAGTACGTCGTCGTGAAAAGCCAAACCGACGGCATCCGGGCGATCGATTATCTCAAGAGTTCCTCGCTCGGACGGGGAAGCTTTGTCCCGCTCGAGGTCCGGCCGCACGCCTCCAGTGCGTCCGGATTCGAACATCTCCGGGAGGCGGTGCCCCTGATCGAGCGGGTCGTCGTGCAGGACGACTACCAGGCCGTCATCAATGAGCTTTTAGGCGATGTCCTTCTCATCCCCAACCTGGCGAACGGCATCTCCCTCTGGCGGCAGAACGGCTTCTGCGGCACCTTTGTGACACCCGAAGGGGACATCATCAGCCCGAGCGGCATCCTGACGGGAGGAAGCGGAAACGGCAGCGATAAAAGCCTCCTGCGCAACCGGCGGGAAATCCTCGAACTGGCCGAGGAGGTGGAGGCGCTGACGGTTGGGCTCGGCGAAGAACAGAGCGCCAGAAAACGGACCGCTTCGCTCATCGCCCAATGGGACGAGGAACTGCTCCGTCTCCGTTCTCAGCTTCACCTCACCGAGCTTCGGATGAACGGTCTCAAAAAAGATGTCGAGCGATACGAAGGGGAGATGCGCCAGGTGGCCGAACGGCTCAAGGCCCTTGAATTCAACCGGGAAAACCTCCGGTCGGAAGCGGCCGAGGCCCGGGAGCGGATCGCCCGGCACGGCGCGGAGATGGAGAACCTGGAGGGTCGCGAGGCGGCCCTGAACGAGGCGATGGCCGTCACCAGTAACAGATGGGATGCGCTCCGGACCGATCTGGAGGAGCGTGAAAAAGCCCTCACGGAGCAGAAGATTCGCTTGGCCTCGCTCGAGGAAAAGTGCGAGGCCGACCTGAAGACCCTGGCCCGCCTGGAGACTTCGCTCGCCGACCGCACCCGCGAGATCGAAACCCGAATCGCCGACGCCGAAGCCTGCGACCGGGAGTCGCAGACGCTCAACGCCCAGATCGCGGCCGAAGAGCTGGCGCTCAAAACGCTCTACGCCGAATGCGAAAACCTGGAGGCGTCCCTCTCCGGAAAGCGAAACTCCCTTGCGGAAAAGGAAGCCCGCTTCCGGACCGGGGAGGTGGAGATCCGCGAGGTCAAAGCGACCCTTGAAGGTCAACTCCGCGAGGGAAGCGAGTTGGAGCTGTCCTTCAGGGAGATCGCCATGCAGATGGAGAATCTCCGGCGGAACATCCAGGAGAAATACGCGACGGATCTCGCCGAGCTTATCCCCGGATTCCAGCCGCTGGAGGAAGAGGCGATCGAGGCGCTCGCCGCAAGGCTGGAGACAGACCGCCGCACGGTGGAGAACTTCGGCGAGGTCAATCTCCTGGCCCTCAGCGAGCACGAGGAGCTGAAAACCCGTTACGAATTTCTCACCGGGCAGGTCGCCGATCTGAATTCGTCCCTGGAGACGCTCCGGACAACGATCGCCCGGATCAACACCATCTCCCGCAAACGGTTTGCGGAAACCTTCGAAGGGGTCAACAAGTGCTTCCAGGAGGTCTTCACCCGCCTCTTCCCCGGTGGCCGCGCCGAACTCCGGCTGACCGATGAGAGCGACCTGCTCGAAACGGGTGTCGACATCGAGCTCCGGATCCCCGGAAAGCGGACCCAGAGCGTCACCCTCCTCTCCGGCGGCGAGAAATCCCTGTCGGCGATCGCATTGATCTTCTCCATCCTCCTCTATCGCCCCGTCCCCTTCCTTCTCCTCGACGAGGTGGATGCGGCGCTCGACGACTCGAACATCTCGCTTTTCAACCGCCTCGTCAAGGAAACCGTCTCACAATCGCAGATCCTGATGATCACCCACAACAAAAAGACGATGGAGATCGCCGACAGCCTCTACGGCGTTACAATGCAGAAGCACGGGATCTCTACGCTCGTGTCCGTCAACCTTGCTTGACGCCGCGGTCGATCCCCCTTATATGGACGGAGGAACGCCGAGGAGCCAATCCTTTTCAGAGGCGGATGTATGGAACAGGAAAGTGAAAAAAAGGGCCTCTTCGACCGTCTCAGGTCGGGACTTACCAAAACCCGAAAACTTCTCCTCACGGACGTCGACGACATCATCCTCGGGAGCAAGGAGATCGATCAGGCGCTTTTCGACGAGCTGGAGGAGACGCTCATCGTGGCCGACGTGGGGCCGGCCTTTGCGGGCGAGCTTATCTCCTCTTTGAAGGAAAAGGTCCGCCGGAAGGAACTCGGCAATCCTGAAACACTCCGGAAGGTCCTTCGGGAAACGATGCGGGAGATCCTTCTCCGCAGCGAAGCCCCTCTCAGGATTCCGCGGGGAGAACTGTACGTCATCATGGTCGTCGGGGTGAACGGAACGGGAAAGACCACGACAATCGGAAAACTTGCCCATCAAATGAAAACAGAGGGGCATAAGGTGACGCTCGTCGCCGCGGATACCTTCCGTGCGGCCGCCATCGAACAGCTCGAGGCATGGGCAAAACGGGCGGATATCCCTCTGATCCGCCGGACGGCGAACGCTGATCCCGCTGCCGTCGTCCACGACGCCGTCCGCGCCGCGAAGGCCGGACCCCCGGGGCCGGTCATCGTCGACACGGCGGGACGTCTCCACACGAAGACCAACCTGATGGATGAGCTCAAGAAAATGAAGCGAATCATGGGACGCGAACTCCCCGGCGCGCCGCACGAGGTCCTCCTCGTGCTGGATGCGACCACGGGGCAGAACGCCGTCGCGCAGGCAAGGATGTTCAAGGACGAGATCGGCGTCACGGGTCTGATCCTGACGAAACTGGACGGGACGGCCAAAGGGGGCGTCATCGTCCGCATCGCCCGGGAACTGAGCATTCCGCTCCGCTACATCGGGGTCGGCGAGCAGTTGAATGATCTCAGACCCTTTCGGGCCGCGGAGTTCGTCGAGGCCCTCTTCTCAGAGGACGGCCGCTGATGCGTTCGACAGGGAACCCCGGACGGGAAGCCGAACAGGAGAGCTATGACGGGCAGGATACTTGCCGTCGGTGACATTCACGGCTGCAACCACCAGTTGAATCTGCTGCTCGACCGGATCGGAATCGACCCGCGCGAGGACACCCTCATCTTCCTCGGCGATTACCTCGATCGCGGCCCGGATGCGCGGGGGGTGATCGACACGCTCCTCGACCTCAAGCAAAAATGCCAAAATCTCATCTGCCTTCAGGGAAATCATGAATCCATGTTCCTCAATTATTACCTGAGAGGTCAGGACGAGGAGCTTTTTCTGTTCAACAGCGGCCGGTGTACCCTGGACTCTTACGGCATCACCCTCGCCGACGCCCGCGCGGGGATCGGATATCCGGAGCACCACCTGGATTTTCTCGTCTCCCTGCCGCTCTTCCATGAAACCGAAGAATTCCTTTTTGTCCACGCGGGGCTCAGACCGGGCATTCCCATCGCGCAACAGTCTCCGGAAGACCTCCTCTGGATCCGTTCCGAGTTCATCGATTCACGGTGGAATTTCGGCAAAACCATCGTCTTCGGCCACACCCCTTTACACGAACCTCTGCTCAAAAGGAAGAAGATCGGCATCGACACTGGCGCGGTTTACGGCGGCCGCCTGACCTGCATCGAGCTCCCCGCCCGGACCATCTATCAGGTTTGACGGGGGTCGGCCCGACCCTCGGAACCCGTTGACAGCCACCGCAAAGCGTGTTAGACGAATTTTTCTTTCGGACCGGCACCATCGCCCCTGTAGCTCAGTAGGATAGAGCGACGGATTCCTAATCCGCAGGCCCCGCGTTCGAATCGCGGCAGGGGCACCAGTTATATCAATAACTTACAAGAAAGTTTCATATCCTATTTTTTCATCGTATATTCATATTACGCTAAAATGGAAAACGAACTCTTAAAAAAATACAGATCATTCCTAAAGGACAGTATCCGTAAGGGCATCGATTTTTCTAAAACAGATCAGCACCGGGGAATTGCACCTCCTCCTATTGAAAAACCATACCCGAAAGATGCGAGACGAATAAACCTTCCTCCGTTTACGGACCTCGGAAAATTTGATCTTAAAGATGCGATCAGGAACCGGGAAAGCCGCAGGTCTTACAGTTCCGGGCCAATGACCGTTGAAGATCTCTCTTTCCTTTTATGGAGCACCCAGGGCATAAGGGAAAAACTTGATTCCGGTCACGCATTGAGAACAGTTCCTTCTGCCGGCTGCCGCCATGCGCTTGAGACCTATCTCTGTGTCCTGAATATCCAAGGACTGGATCAGGGCATATACCGCTATCTTCCTCTCGAGCATCAGCTCCTGTTTGAATTTACAGTTGAGAACTTGAAGGGCAGGATTGTTCAGGCGGTTTTTGGGCAACCCTATCCGGGAGAGGCCGCTGTGACCTTTATCTGGACGGCGATCCCATACAGAATGGAGTGGCGCTATGGATTTGCCGCCCACAAAGTCATAGCGCTTGACGCTGGCCATGTCTGTCAAAATCTTTATCTTGCCTGTGAAGCCATCGGTGTGGGAACATGTGCAATGGCGGCGTATGATCAGGAAGAGATAGATGATCTCCTTCGGATTGACGGAAATGATGAATTCACCATATATCTTGCTTCTGTGGGAAAGAAACGGTGATCATCAGTTGTTAAGTTTAGAAGGAAGCGCAGCTGCAAAAAATTAAAAACAGCAAATCATAAGGAAAAACGATGTCTCTTTTTACCATTGATCAAAAAGAATGCCGGCGGGATGGGCTCTGCGTAGCCGAATGTCCGGCAAAAATTATTGAAATAGTCGGACAAGAAGGTTTTCCCACTCCTATTGACGGAGCCGAAGAGCTTTGTATCAACTGCGGTCATTGTGTTTCCATCTGTCCTCATGAGGCATTGGCTCTAAAAACAATGTCTCCGAAAGACTGTCTCCCCATACGGAAAGAACTACTTCTCAGCCCGGAACATTGCGAGCATTTTTTGCGTTCCCGAAGATCGATCCGCAGCTACAAAGCAAAACGGGTATCACGTGATCTCTTGCAGAAACTGATTGAGACCGCTCGCTATGCACCCACGGGTCATAACAGTCAATCTGTACACTGGCTGATTATTGAAGACCAGGCGGATGTAAAGCAAATGGGGGGACTGGTAGCGGATTGGATGCGTTCCCTGGTTGCGGACAAGGCGGAATTTGCCCTCTCCATGCACATGGACCGAGTAGTGGACTCCTGGGATAAAGGTATAGATCGAATTCTGCGGAGCGCACCCCACTTGATCGTGGCTCATGGGTTATCAACCATGCCCATCTCTCAGTCATCTTGCTTTATTGCCTTGACTTACCTTGAGTTGGCAGCACCATCTTTGGGCTTGGGCACTTGTTGGGCTGGTTATTTCACTGCCGCAGCCAATTTCTACTCTCCGCTGCAGAAAGCCCTGGCTTTGCCTCAAGGTCATCTTCCTTATGGGGCTGCGATGATCGGTTATCCCAAGTACAGCTATCAACGAATGCCCCCTCGAAACAAACCTGAAATAAACTGGCGATAAGAAGAATAGATACCGATAAGGCTGAAAATTCAATGGGGCAGGTTTAAATGGCAATCCATAAAATTCCCGTTGATAAGCTTAGCCCTGAAGCCTTACAGGGAGTTATTGAAGAATATATTTCCAGAGATGGGACCGATTATGGCGAAGTTGAGATTCCCATGGAAACGAAATTCAGGTATGTAAGAGACACACTGGAAACCGGATCGGCAGTGCTCATTTTTGATGACGAGACAGAAACCACCAATATATTTCTGTCAAATGATCCTGTGCTGAGAAAGCTTGATGATCAAATTTAACCATATCAGATGCGGATTGACCAGGAATCAAAAAGAGAGAGATATCTGATGATAAAGATCCCGCCGTCGGTTGTTTTTACCTTGAAATAGTTTATTTCTGGTCGAGTCGCATCGATGTCTCCTTCATGCCAGCGATCAACGATCCCCTGTATCTCCCAATATTGTCCCTGATAAGTGAAGGCAATGGGACGCTCATTGATCTTGTAGCCGCTGTAACATTCAACCTGGATTTTTTCGTAATTCATTCGGATGAGCCCATGATCTGCTTCAGCTTGCCGCTGGCAATATTTCAAAATAGCACCTGCACAGGAATACCTTTATTTTCAAATCCTTCTTTCAACTCTTCGGCGGTCTGAATAAAGAAATGATCTTCTCTGGCCCATTCTAAATTGTTTTCCATGTAAATCCGGTTTGCATAGAAATAATTAAGCCTATCGATCAGAACGTGATCAACTTTTCCAGAAAGTTCCTTAATCAAGCCATCAGCTCCTGGAAGAAGGGGAGCAATCATGGCAAAAGTTTGAATCCTATTTGAATGAAGGACACCCAAGGCATGAATCCTTTCTTTGATCAGCGAAGCTCCAGGCTCAAAGAGCTTTCTTATTTTTTCATCCGCGGTGGATATGGAAAATCCGACTTCGATATCTTTGAATTTTACCAAGATCTCGATATCCCGTAAAACCAGGGATGATTTTGTCTGAATGGTCACGGGCCACTGATTTTCCAAAAGGATTTCAAGGCAGCTTTTCATTAGCTTGTATTTCCTTTCTGCCGCCTGATACGGGTCACAAACACCACTGATCCAGACCCTGCCCATTTGTTTTCTCTTGGTTTCCCCAGCCAGCAGCTCCGGTGCATTGATCTTCACATCGACAAATTCTCCCCATTTTTCCTTGTGGCCCGTAAATCTCCTCATAAATGCGGCATAGCAATATCTGCAGGAGTGGCTGCACCCCACGTAAGGATTAATGGCGTAGTCATAGATCTGTGATTTGGAAAGGACGGATTTTGCGAAAATCTCTCGGACGATCATTTGATGCTGCCGGCCCCTTTGATTGTGGATTACAGAGAATTAGCCAGGACACAGAGAGCTGCCTTACTTGGCCCTGATATATACCGGCTTCAGCCTTTCATAGTCGTCCGCGTTGTACCTCGCCTTCCTGTTTTCATCGCGGATGATTGCGGTGTCGGTCAAGACACGCTCTAAAATACCCGATTCCGGATATTCCATTTTGGCATATTGTCTCCCGATCGCATTGTTGTGAAGATCCTGGTAGCTGTCAATGTTCATGGTCTCGATCTCTTCTTTGGACATCTTCTGTACGTCTGAAAAAACCTCGTGCGCATCGGTGACCTCTTTCGCAAAGGCCTCGCCAAAGGTTTTGGCAAGGAGATAACTCCATAGTACGTGCCGATAGGCATCTTCCGGTACTTTCGGATCTTGCTGACGGGCCTGATTCGCCGACGCGGCGGCCTTATCGCGAATTTTCAAAAGCTGCGGTGCCTTGATGGGATTGCGGGAAATCACTTCGATATCCATGGGGGTTGCCTTCCGCCCCGACATAGTCGCCGCGATCAGCTTCACATCCTCCTTATCCATGACCAGCCGGTATTCATCGCCCTTCTTTTCAACAAAAAGCTTTGCCGTGAAAGGCTTCTTTTTTATCTCGAACACCTCGGTCGCCGAAAACGAAAGGGGCATCTTGGTCACGCCCTGCGTTGAAAACACGATGAGCTCCTTAATCAGATCGCGCGCCTGCCGATAAACGGCCTCCTTACTGAAACCCTTTAGCCTGATCGGGACCGTTAAATTGCCCCTTTCCATGCGGTCGCCGGCCCCGGAAATATCGGATACGGAGTCGGATCCTCGCTCTTTGGCCATAACGCTTATTCCTTTCAGGCCCAAAAGAACGGCGGGCTCGGAAAGGCTTTCCAGGCCGATCGTCAGCTCGCCGATCATGATGGAAAGCTCTTCGGGGATCTTTGCTATTTCGTCGCGCACGATCCGCACATCGAACGAGACCCCCTCCCATGTGAGCGCATCATAAGAACTCAGGTTGACCTCTTTAAACCGCGGCCGCGTGTATTCTGCATTGGGACTCTTGATGTTCTGGACGATGTAGTCTATCGCCCGTTCCGAAGCCGTTTCCAAAATCATACCGTAAACCACGTACAATCCGCACACGATGAGGACAAAAATCAAAAGCGTAATGAATTTTTTCATGGCTGGATGACCTCCGATCCTATTCTATCACACCAAGAATAAAGGTACACCATGGACGATCGCTCCGCAGCCGATCGAGCCGACCTATGTCCGGCGGGATGCCGCGGCATGCCGGCCGGCCTTCTGCCACCATGCGGCCAGGATCAGCGGCGCCACCGCTGCCGCCGCTGCCGCCAGGCTCATGATCCCGTAACCGCCGACCGCATAAACCACGCCGCTGATCACCTGGCTGCCGGCCGAGGTCAGATTGAGCATCAGGTCGTTGAATCCCTGCGTCTTGGCCCTCTCGCCCGGAGAGAGCTGGTCGGCCAGCAGGGCGGATCCGGCGACATAGGCGAAATTCCATCCGAGACCCAGGAGAAAGAGCGCGATGAGCAGCGGGACAAGGCCGGTGGAGGGGGCGGCCATCAGGCAGGCGACGATCATCACGGCCGCTCCCGAAATGATCGTTTGACCCCGCCCCCACCGGTCGGTCATCCGGCCCGAGAATATCGAGAAGGCGTACATCCCCAGGGCGTGGATGGAGATCACCAGCGAAATCGCGCTCAAGGGGTGGTTATAGGCCTTCATATGGACCGACGTGATCGACATGGGCACAATCATCACCATCTGGGCAAATACCACGCTCACTACGGCTACGATCACCCCCGGCTGCCGCACGATCTCCAAAAGGGTGCGCGTCCCCTGCTGGGGGACCGACTCGGGATGCAGGAGTGCGAGCTCCCTCCCTATGTCGCGCGGATCCGGTCTCAATCCCGTAAAGACCAGTACCGCCGCCACGATCAGACCGACAAAACCGACCCCGTAAGGACCCATCAGCTCCGGGAAACCTGCCCATTGCGCCATACTCCCTGTGGGTCCCACCAGGAGAGGACCGACCACCGCACCCACCGTGCTCCCCAACACCACATAGGAAATCGCCCGACCCCGCTCCGACGGCAGATGGACCTCGGCCGCGGCGAAACGCCCCAGATCCACCGCCGACCTGGCTATCCCCACCAGGACGAGACCGATCAGGAAGAAAGAAAAGGACCGGCCGACCACGGCGCCCATCGCAATCATCGCCCCGATCGCCCCGATCACCTGACCCAGGGCGAGGCCGCCCCGCCTCCCGATCCGCTCCATGCTCATCCCCCAGATCAGGGCCCCGCACGCCTGCCCCGACACATAAGCGGCTCCGGGCACTCCCGCCATGGCCCGCTGCCCGCTCAGGTCAACGCCCACCAGGGCGTTTACGGTAAAAGCGGCGATGAATCCTGCCGAGCTGAGGCTCTGGGAAAAAAACAGGACGTGTATAATCTTTCTGGCGATACGGGGATAATCCTTCAAATCTCTTTCCATGGGATATCGTCCTTACAGATCCGTGTATTTTAGAGTCTCTTTCTACACCCGATCGCCCGTCGGGACAATAGAAAGATGGAGAGTGTCATCGAGAAGTGTCTTGACGGCGCATCCTTTTTTTTCTATCCTGCCACCCATCGAAAGGCGTTGCAACCATGAATCCATATGAGGTGTGTCCTCCTTTTGAACAGGGCCCGATCCGCCCGCCGAGTGAAGCCAGGAGCCTTCTCATCCGGGTAACCAGAAACTGCGCCTGGAACAGGTGCGCTTTCTGTCATACCTATCAGGGGGCGAATTTCTCGCTCCGGCCGGCGGCTGAGATCAAGGAGGATATCCGCAGGATGGCCGCGGCGGCCGAGCGGATCCGGACTCTCTCCCTGGAGAACGGCGAGGATGGACGTATCGGCGGGAAGACCTTCCACCGGATTTTTTCTCCGGAAGGGAATAATGACGACTGCCTGCGGTCTGTCGCGACCTGGCTCTATTACGGAGGTGAATCCGTTTTCCTGCAGGACGCCGACTCCCTGATCATGAAGACGAACGATCTGGCGGAGGTGATCGCTTCCCTCCGCGAGACCTTCCCTTCCATCCTGCGGATCACCACCTACGCCCGCGCAAAGACCGCCGCAAGAAAGACGGTGGAAGAGCTCAAGCGCCTGAAGGAGGCGGGACTTTCCCGCATCCATATCGGAATGGAAACCGGTTATGACCCGCTGCTTGCCTTTATCAGGAAAGGCGTGACCTCCGCCGAACAGGTCGCGGGCGGACGGAAGATCCGAGAGGCCGGCATCTCGCTGTGCGAATACGTCATGCCGGGTCTGGGGGGGCACCGCTGGTCGATGGAGCATGCCACGGAGACCGCACGCGCGCTAAACCAGATTAACCCCGACCATATCCGACTGCGAACCCTCCAGGTCGTTCCGGGAACGGGGCTCGCGGAAAAGGTCCGGGAAGGTGAATTCCAGCCGCTCGATGACGAGGCGATCCTCCGAGAGATCAGGCTTTTCTTAGAAACGCTGGAAGGGATCACAAGCGAAGTCGTCAGCGACCATATCCTCAATCTCCTCGAAGAACTGGAGGGGAAGCTCCCCGACGACCAGCAGCGGATGATCGGGAGCATCGACCGTTTCTTCGCCCTCTCCGGGGAAGAGAGGTTGGTCTTTCGCCTGGGCAGGAGGATGGGAATTTACCGGTATCTTGATGATCTCAAAGACCCTCTCACCTATCGCCAGATCGAGGCGATTCTGGGAAAATACCGGGAGAAGGACCCTTTGGAGCTGGAGCGCGACCTCGCGGAGCTGAGGCGCCGGTACATCTGACGGCAGGCGCGTGAGAGAACTTTCCGTATTGAAAACGATGCCGGTTTGTGGTAAGTAACGGTCCAAACCGCTGGGGGATCGTTCAATGGTAGGACAACGGACTCTGACTCCGTGAATCGTGGTTCGAATCCACGTCTCCCAGCCAAATGAAATCAAGGGGTTACGGATTTAAGTCTGTAGCCCTTTTTCATACATAGAGGGGAAAATGGGCAAGAACAATGCGATCGTTTCGACAATCCTCGTCGTTTTGATCCTGACGCTCGCTGCCTGTGTCGCCGGTCCTAACTCCGCTGTTCATACGGCCGCCGCCGATGGCAGTATCGCCGGATTCTGGATGGGTCTTTGGCATGGTTTGATCTCGCCGGTTACCTTCATCGTTTCACTGTTCTCCAACAGCGTGAGCTTCTACGAAATTCATAATAACGGCGGGTGGTACAATTTTGGTTTCGTGATCGGCGCAGGCATTTTGTTCGGCGGTGGTCGTAAATTCACATCATAAGGAGTCAAACATGAAAAAAGTCAGACATAAAAGGAACCCCTTGTGGATGGTTATTCTGGAAACGTGTCTTGCCGCTGCGATTTTACTTCCCTCTGCATCGATCTTTGCAGCAACCAGTGACTATCCCAATAAACCGGTCCGGTTTATCATCCCCTTTGCGCCGGGCGGGAGCACCGACGTCATTGGGCGGCTGGTCGCAACCAAGCTTACCGAGCGTCTCGGGCATCAGTTTGTTGTAGAAAACCGCAGCGGGGCGGGAAGCGCGATCGGTTCGGAGGTGGTGGCCAAAGCGAAGCCCGACGGCTATACGCTGCTGTTTAACACAAGCGCCTATGCGACGAATCCCCTTACCAGCGACGTGCCCTACGATCCGGAGAAGGCCTTTATCCCGATCGCCAAGATCGGCGGCGCGGCGGCAGTGCTCTCCGTCCATCCATCGGTCCCGGCCAACTCGGTAAAAGAGCTCGTCGCGCTGGCCAAGCAGCAGCCCGGAAAACTGGTCAGTTCCGGCGCGGGGATTGGCAGCTTCGGACATCTCGCTACCGAGCTCTTCAGATCCATGGCCGGCGTCAATTACACCATTGTCCAGTTCAAGGGGGGCGGCCCCGCGATGATCGATACGATGGGGGGCCACAGCCAGATCAATATGGGATCGCTTGCGCTGACATATCCCCAGATAAAGGCAGGCAAACTCAAGGCGCTGGGCTACGGGGCGCTTCGCCGCAGCCGGCTTGTTCCCGACATGCCGACGATTTCCGACACCGGCGTTCCCGGATACGAGGCCATCATATGGTGGGTGCTTGCCGCGCCGGCAGGCACGCCGAATGCGATCGTCGAGAAGCTGTACAAGGAGTTGGAGGTGATTCTGCAGATGGAAACGATCAAGCAGGCCTTTGATATCCAGGGAGCGGACATCGATCTGATAGGTCCGGCCGCGACCGTCAAATTCATCGAAGCGGAACGCGTCAAATGGGGAAAAATCATCAAAGAGGGCAATATCAGGGAAAAGTAAAAAAACGGTGAAACATGACGAGGCTGCACAATGAAGCGGTCAAGCTATCGGATATCTGTTGGATAACTCCCGCGAAGCGCTGCGTCGATGTGCGAGGCGAAGGCGGCCGCGGCGGCGCCGGGCATGCCGGTTTCCCTAACCAATACCTGCGGCAGGCAGTAGACCAGCTCCGACACCATCGCCAGGGCCAGTTCCCGCTTGCCGGCACCGGGCATCCGCCGCACCGCATCCGCCGCCGCCTGGTGGATGGTGTCCGCGGTTTGGATCGCCCCCTTCAGGAAGAGTCCGCAATCGGCCCCTTCCTTGATCGGATGGTTGACCAGGGTGCCACCCAGATAGGCGTGGCCGAGGCACATCATGCGGACATCGATCCGGGAGAGCTTCGCCAGGGATCGCCGATAGGCGCAGGCATCGAAGTAAAGCGGATACCCGCCGGGCCTGGAGCCCATCCCCGGTACACCATCCCCTGTGAGCAGTATCCCTTCAGACTCCCAAAGATAGGAGATGGAGCCGGGCGTGTGGCCGGGGTTGTGAACCACCTTCAGGACGATTCCCTTTCCCATATCGACGGTGTCGCCCTCGGAAAGCACCACGTCCGCTCCGACCGCCCGGCCTGTGCAGGTGATCGTGTGCTCGGCGCGTTCCTCGACGGCCTCCTTTGAAAAGTCGAGAGCAATCAGGGGGGCGGTCATGAACTCCACCTGGGCTTGAACGGAATTGGCCATGAACAGGTCGTCCCGGTGGAGATGGATGGGGGCCGCGGAGAGCTTCTTCATCTCCCCATTGCCACCGGCATGGTCCAGGTGGGCATGGGTGTTGAGTATCATATCGACATCTGATAGGGAAAGTCCCATCTCGGCTAAGGCGGGCTGAAGCACTTGGCTTGGGGTATGCTCGACACCGGTATCGATAACGGCGATTCGCTCCCCCTTGAGGAGATAGAGAAAGACGTTGCCGCCTCCATCGAAGGGGGCCATAATGGTATAGAGCGACCGGTTTACTTGTGTGAAGCCCAAGGGATCGATCTCCGTGATTGTGCTTCTGCCGCCGTCCCGGCGGCACCTTTGTGCAATGAGGCACCCGCGTCCGAATGGCACGTTACCGCGGCAGCATTTTGAATCGGTGGGACTATGAGATGAAATATGTTCGTTGTCAAGCAATTCATTATATACTTATATCCCCCTGTGAAGCACCCCGCCGATAGGTGGGGGTCTAAAGAGGCGCGCTCCCGGTCAAAACCCCCCGGCCGCTATATGGTCGTATCGCTCAGAACGTTGATAAAAATATTCGCCAGGACGTGATCTTGAATAGGACAGCAGCCCAACCCGCGGTAACCTGGGACAAACCCCTCTGGTGGCTTGCGGCGCTCCTCGCGGCGCTCGCCACGCTCGGCCCCTTTGCGATCGACACGTATCTGCCGGCCTTCAACAGCATCGGTGTCAGTCTGGCCGCGACGCCGCTTCAGATGCAGCAGACCCTCTCGGCCTACCTGTTCGGCTATTCCATGATGATGCTGCTGCACGGCGCGTTGTCCGACAGCTTAGGCCGGAGACCGGTTATCCTCGGAGGCTTGGCCGTGTTCACGTTCGCCAGCGCGATCTGCGGCATCGCCAATCACGTCGGGGTGCTGATTGCCGGTCGGGTGCTGCAGGGCATGAGCTGCGGCGCAGGCATCGTGGTCGGTCGTGCAATCGTGCGCGACCTCTTTGATGCAGCGCAGGCGCAGCGCCTGATGAGCCGGATCACGCTTTTTTTCGGCATTGCCCCGGCGATTGCACCGGTCATCGGCGGCTGGCTGTTGACGCTGATAGGTTGGCGTTCGATCTTCTGGTTCATGATGATGGTGGCGGTCGTGCTCTTTGTGCTGGCCTGGATCACACTCCCCGAAACCCTGCCCGTCGAAGGCCGCCAATCATTTGCGCCTGCACCGCTCGCTCGCGGTTACTGGAGCGTGCTGAGCGACCACCGCTTTCTGCTTCTGACAATCGCCAGCGGCGTCCCCTTCAGCGGCGTTTTCATTTCCATCCTATCGGCGCCGACCCTCCTCGGCAAACATCTGGGCCTGCCGCCTACACAATTTTTCTGGCTTTTTGTTTTCTGCATTTCCGGAATTATGGGCGGCGCATGGACCAGCGGGCGGTTGGCGGGACGGATTGTCCGCGAACGGCAGATCGGCGTCGGCTTCGTCATCGTCCTCGGTACGGCCGTTGCCAATATGCTGTGGCATCTGTTCTTCCCCCCAACACCAGTCAGCGTGATCGGACCGGTTTGCCCGCTTGCCTTCGGCTGGGCGCTGCTCACCCCCTGTATTACACTGATGGTGCTCGATCTTTTTCCCAAGCGGCTCGGTCTTGCCTCTTCGCTGCAGGCCTTCTTTGGGGGGATCTCGAACGCGATCACCGCCGGGATCATTGCCCCGCTCGCCATGGGCAGCGTCGAAGGACTGGCGGCAGCTTCCACCATGCTGGGGTTTGCGGGTTTTCTGAGCTGGACGCTCTATCGCGGCGGCATCCGGCGCGGGCGCTGGGAAACCTATAATAAACCTTGACAAGCAAAAACACCCCTCCTATACTTCCACTCCCCCAATAGCAATTCTTAAAATAAAGCAGGCGCGGCAGTCGATGAGGCGGCCGATATCTTTCGTGGTTAACCCGGCGCTTTCTTACGTGGATAGAATCAGAAGGAGGTGATAGGTTCATAAGAAACCCGAGAATCTCAAGGAAACAAACCTGAAACCGGGAGCATGAAATCCTAAATTCGAGACTCAAAGAGGAGGGAACTATGAGCGGAAGCAGGGAGATCAGTCGACGGGAGTTATTGAAAGCGGCAACCGTTGCCGGGGTTGGCGGGATGACTTTGGGGTTTGGCACGGCGGGAATAGCCGCCCCCGCAAAAGAGAAACCCCCTGTTCAAACCAAATCCACGAAAAAGATCCTGGGTGTCGATGCGATCAAGTTAGGGGGTCAGGGTGTCATTTCGGGTGCCCATGCCGATTACGGCTGGCAGATCCAGTCGGGGGCAATCCTGGCCATCGATGAGATCAACGCCAAGGGGGGAGTTTTAGGAAGCAGGCTCGAGCTCAAGTTCATGGACGAGGAACTCAAGCCGGCAGTGGCCGTGAAGAACGCCCGGTACCTCGCCACGGACTGGGGCGCGCATCTGCTGTTCGGCGTTGATTCGAGCGGCAGCGCCATGGCCGTCGGCCCCATTCTCCCGGAACTCGACCGTATCTGTGTCTTTGACCATGCCTCCACCCATCGTTTAACCGAGGAATTGGTGTATGGCAAAGGGATCAAGCAAATCTTCCGCATCTCCGTTCCGGTGTACCAGGAGAGCAACCTGGCGGCCCTCATTTTCAAGGAGTTTCCCAACATCAAACGATGGGCCGGGATCCACTGCGATTATGAATACGGATACTCGGTCTGGGCGCTTTTTAAAGATACCCTGAAGAAACAGCGCCCGGATGTGGAATTTGTCTCCATCGCCTGGGCCCCTTTCTGGACGATGGATTTCTCGTCCCACATTGCGGCGGTAATGGCCGCGAATCCCGACGGCATCATCGCTACCCCGTGGGCCGGCGAAGGGGTCATGCTCCTGCGCCAGGCGCTTATGCTGGGGGTTTTCGACAAGGTCCAGGCCTGGTTCCAGTGCATGGGCGCCTCTGTCGATATCCTGGAAGGCATCTCCAATGAAGTGGGTGCGGGAAAATTCAAGGATAAATTGTGGGCGACGGCCCGTTACATCCACAACTACCCAACTTCGCCGGAGAACCATACGTTTGTGACAAACTTCCGCAAGCGGTGGAACCGGTTCCCCAACTACTCCGCCGAAAACGCCTACTCCACCATTTATGTGTTCAAAGCGGCCATCGAAAAGTGCAGAAGCCTCAAGACCGCCGACCTCATCAAAGCCATGGAAGGGTTGAAGATCATGACCCCGGCCGGGGAAAGATTTTTCCGTCCCGAAGACCACCAGGCGGTTTACAATGTCCCGGGCGGCAAAGTGGTGAAGGATCCCAATTTCCCCATCCCCATCCTGGGCGACCTAAAGGTGTTCCCCGCCCAGGCCTACTATCGAAATCCCCCTTTTCAACCTCTCACGATGGGTAAGTAAGCAAAAATCACGGGGGAGCCCGATGCGTGCGGGCTCCCCCGTCTACACGAATGAGGGGAAGAAGGACATGGAGACATTGGTTTTTCAGGGATTGGTGGGTCTGAGCGTGTCGATGTACCTCTGGCTCCTGGCGGCCGGCTTGACGATCGTGTTTGGGGTGCTGGGGGTTCTCAATTTCGCCCACGGGAGTCTTTTCATGCTGGGAGGGTATTTTACCTTCACCTACTACGGCCTTTGGGGGATCAACTTCTGGCCGGCCATCGCCTTGAGCCTTCTATCGGTGGGCGTTGTGGGCTACTTCATGGAGCGGTTTTTCTTACGGCACATTTACCCTATGGACCACGCCTACCAGCTCCTTTTGACCTTCGGTTTCATCCTGATCTTCGACGATGCCGTAAAGATGATCTGGGGAGGGGTGGCCAAGATTCCGCCCATGCCCGGTTTTTTCGAGGGAACGGTGTCCGTGGTGGGAAGGCCTTTCCCCATCTACAACCTCTTCATCATAGGAACCGGCCTGGCGGTCGCCGTTGCGATCTGGCAGCTTTTTGAAAAGACCTGGTGGGGGAAGATGGTGAGGGCCTCGGCATCGGACCGGGAGATGGCCGGCGCCATCGGCGTCAACATCCCCACGCTCTTCACCGGGGTCTTTGTTTTCGGGGCCATGCTGGCTGCCCTGGGGGGCGCCCTGGGGACTCCCGTGCGGGTGGTCGCACCCGGGATCGGAGCGGCCATGATTATCCAGGCCTTCATCATCACGGTGATCGGGGGGCTGGGAAATCTCAAAGGCGCATTCGTCGGGGCCGTCATCGTGGGAACCCTCAGCGCTTACGGCATTCTCCTCTTCCCGGTCTTCGAGCTCTTCCTGATATTCCTGATCATGGCTGTGGTGCTGATGGTGAAGCCGCAGGGGCTCTTCGGGGGGGTGGACCGATGAAATCAAGACTGGCCATCCTGACCCTGGTTGTCCTTTTGGCGCTGCTGCCGGCTTACGCCGGTAAATACGCCGTTTACGTCGTCATCCACATCCTGCTCCTTTCGATCTTCTCGCTCGGGTTTAATCTCCTGTTCGGGTATACCGGACTTCTCTCCTTCGGCCAGGCCGGCTTTTACGCGGTGGGGGCCTATGGCTGCGCCAAGATCCTCCTGGCCTATCCTTCGCTCCTGGTCGGGATCGTCGGGGGTGTGGCGATCACCGGGGCAGTATCGTTGCTGTTGGGATATCTCTGCATCCGACACACGCGGATCTATTTTTCCATGTTGACCCTCAGCTTCGGCATGATGATCTTCTCGCTGGCCTGGAAGTGGCGCGACATGACCGGAGGCGATGACGGCCTGGTGGGCATTCCCAGGGCGCCGCTGGAGATCCCTGGTCTCTTCGCGATCAGCATGACGCCGATGGAGAATTATTACTATGTCGTCCTGGCCCTGGCCATCCTGGCCATCGCCCTGTTCCACCGGATCGTCCATTCGCCCATGGGCCTTACCATGCAGGGCATCCGGGACAGCGAAACCCGCACGGCCTGTATCGGGATATCGGTACGAAAATACCGTCTCATCTCCTTCACTATCGCCGGGCTCTACGCCGGGCTGGCCGGGTCGCTGCTCCCCCCTCTGGAAAGCACCGTGACTCCCCCACTGGCCCATTGGGGCCACTCGGCTGAACCGGTCCTGGCGACCCTCTTGGGCGGGATCTATACCTTCTCCGGGCCCATCGTGGGATCGGTGATCTTCTATATGCTGAAGGATATCATCGTGCGGTTCACCGAGTACTGGCAGATATGCCTGGGGATCATTGTCGTAGCGCTGGTCATGGGATTCCGGGGCGGGGTGGTGGGCATCTTCGCGCGGAAAGGGGGCCAGCCGTGAACGCGATCATCCGAACCGAACGACTGGGAAAGCATTTTGGTGAAATGGCAGCGGTGCACGAGGTCAATCTGAGCCTTCAAGAGGGTCTTTTCACTTCGGTTATCGGACCCAACGGGGCGGGAAAGACCACCCTCATCAATCTTCTTTCCGGTTTTATGCTCCCGGACCGGGGCGCCGTCTATTTTCGGGAAAAAGAGATCACCCGGCTCGAACCGGAGAAAAGGGTGAAGCTGGGGATCAGCCGGTCTTTCCAAGTGATGAATATCTTTCCTCGGCTGACCGTGTTTCAGAATATCCTCCTGGCCGTCCTGTCCCGTCTCGACAAGACATCGAGCGCCTTTTCATCGCTTCAAAGCCAGAAGGAGGCGACGGCAGAGGCGGAAAAGATTCTGGGAGAGGTGTGGCTGCAGGAAGAGAAGGATTTTCCGGCTGGTGTGGTTTCCCACGGGGACCAGCGGCTCCTGGAGTTGGGAATCGCCGTGGCCGCCAATCCCCAGATCTGTTTCCTCGACGAGCCCTCCTCGGGGATGAACCCCGTCGAAAGGATCAAGGTCCTGGAACTGGTGAAAAAATTGGCCGCAGAGCGCAAGACGACGTTCGTCATCGTGGAGCACGATATGGATATCGTCTTTTCCCTGTCCGACTGGATCGTGGTCATGAACCGCGGCGAGGTCCTTGCCGAAGGCAGGCCCGGTGATATTCGCGAGAATCAGGAAGTCAGGGACATCTACCTGGGAGAAGAGATATGACCGCCATGCTGGAAGTCAGAGAGATGATCACGTGCTACGGCCAGAGCCAGGTGCTCCACGGCATCTCGCTCAGCGTCGGTCAAGGAGAGGTCGTTTCGCTGCTGGGGAGGAACGGCGTCGGGAAGACAACCACCTTCCGGTCGATTATGGGGCTGACGCCACCGCGTTCGGGAAGCATCTTGCTCAAGGGGACCGAACTGGCCGGCCTGCCACCCCACGCCATCGCCGCCCTCGGGGTCGGATACGTCCCCGATGATCGCAGGATCTTCGCCGACCTGACCGCCGAGGAAAATTTGGTGCTGGCCGGGCGCCTCGCGAAAAAGCGCGTCGGGCCCTGGACCATTGACAAGGTGTACAGACTCTTTCCTGTCCTGAAGGGGCTGCGGGCAAGCAAGGGGACCTGCCTGAGCGGCGGGGAGCAGAAGATGCTGGCTATCGGCCGGGCCCTGATGAAAAACCCGGATCTGCTCCTCCTGGATGAGCCGATCGAAGGTTTGGCGCCGCTGATCGTGAAAAACCTGGTGGAGGTCATCGGGGAGATCCAAAAATCGGAAGTGACCATCCTGCTTGCCGATCAAAATCTGAAATTTTGCCGCAAGGTGGCGCAGCGGGGGTACATCCTCGAGAAGGGTCTCATCCAGTGCCAGGGGGAAATCGAAAACATCTGTCAGGATGAGGAACTGGTCAAGAAATACTTGGCGGTGTAAAGGAGAAGAGGAATGAGCCGAGGGAAATATTACAACCCGGATATCGAAAGGATGAACGGGAAAAAGGTACGGGAAATCCAAAACGAGAGACTGCGCTGGCAGGTCCGCCGCTGTCTGGCCAAATCGGAATTCTACCGGGAGAAGTTCCGGAAAGCCGGCATCAAGGCCTCCCATATCCGAACCGTGGACGATTTGCTCCATGTCCCGGTGGTCACCAAACAGGAACTGCGCGAAGAGCAGGTGAAGCATCCCCCCTTCGGCCGCTACGCCGTGGCCCCGGCAAAGGATTGGCGGGAACTCCACCCTTCCACCGGCACGACCGGGGTTCCGGTGAACACCATCTGGTCCGAGAACGACGTGGAGAACATCACCGAAGTGACGGCGCGAACCATGCACAGCTTTGGGGTGCGGCCCGGGGATATCATCCAAAACGGCTTCAGCTACGGACTGTGGATCGCGGGGATGTCCACCCATTACGCGGCCGGCCGCCTGGGCTGCTTTGTGATCCCCATCGGCGCCAGCATGACCGGGCGGCAGATCGACTACATGCTCAATCCCGGTTCGACGGTCCTTCTTTCCACACCCTCCTTTGCCCTGCACATCGCCGAGAACCTGCGCGAGCGCGGCGTTTTACCCCGGAAATTGAAACTCCGGGCGGGGTGTTTTGGCGGGGAAGCAGGAACGGAGACCCCGGCAACCAGGAGAAAGATCGAAGCGGGGCTGGGAATCGATGCCTACGATTACTACGGGTTGGCGGAGATCGGTCCCACCTTTGCATCCGAGTGCACGGCCAAGGCCGGTCTGCACTGGGCCGAAGACCATTACGCGATTGAGATCATCAACCCGGAGACGATGGGACGCTGCACCGAAGGCGAGATGGGGGTTCTGGTCATCACCCATCTGACCCGGGAAGCGACACCGATGCTCCGCTACTGGACCAACGACTATGCCCGGTACGACTCGAGCCGGTGCCCCTGCGGCAGGACCCACGCCCGCTCCCCCGGCGGGATCCTCGGGCGGGCCGACGACATGGTCATCTACCGCGGTGCAAAGTTCTATCCCGTCCAGGTGGAGAAAGTGGTGCGGAGCTATAAGGAATTGGGAGATGAATTCGTTATCGAAATGACCCGCGACGCGAAGACCTACACCGACGTATGCACGGTGGTGTGCGAGTGCCTGGAATCCCAGGAAGACAAACACACCCTCGAGCGGCGACTGCGTAAGGATCTCAGGGAAGAGCTCATGGTGACGCCCGAAATTCGTATCGAAAACTTCGGCACCCTGGAGAGGACCACCTTCAAGGCCAAACGGATCATGGACAAACGATGAAGCCCGCAAGATTATCGGTTTGAAAGGCATCGATAAAGCAGGCTTCTGATTCCGTTACGCAACGGTTTTTTTATGGGCCGCCAGCGCCATAAGCCGGCGATCCCGCCACAGACGCCTTGCCAACAATTGCTCTTTGGGTAGAACCTTGCGCCGCTCGCCCTCAAGCTTGGCGATCAAAGCTTCGGACCATGACTCGGTCGATGTCTGTTCTCTGGCAATGGACTGATACATGGCGCCAAACCGATGCGCATAATCGGCCAAACCGTCCGGCGCATTCAGATCGATTGTTTCGAAGGGACCCATGAATGACCAGCGCAACCCCAATCCATCGCGAACCGTCACATCGAGCCCTTCGACATCGACATAACCCTGGTCGACTAACCTGAACGCCTCGCGCAGCAGCGCGCCCTGCAGACGGTTCAGGACAAATCCTTCGAGTTCACGGTGGATTTTGACGGGCTTCTGACCGACGCCGTGCATCACGTCCAAAGTCCGCTGAACAATCTCCTCATCCGTCCAGGGTGCGCCGCAGACTTCCACCACCGGCACCAGGTAGGGCGGATTGACGGGATGCGCGATGACGCAGCGCGCCCGTCCCGGCAAGTCTTTCGTGAACGCCGACGCAGGAATGCTCGAGGTTGAACTGGCCAACACGGCACTCGGGGAAGCGATCCCGTCCATCCGGCCGAAAAGCTCTTTCTTCATCTCAACGCGTTCGAGAATGCTCTCCTGCGCATACTCGGCGCCCGCCAACACCTCTTCGAGTGTCCGGGAACCGCTGATGCGCGCGAGCAGCGCCTCGGGGGCATCGATGAGCCCCGCGGCCCGGAGATCGGCGACCTGACCGGCTATCAATGTCAATGCATT
>Ga0233425_10004364_pt1 | contig 23879 bp, 16 predicted proteins | sample Watercolumn_Towu_2_FD_181712 | JGI IMG/M metagenome (GOLD analysis project Ga0233425, IMG submission 181712) | Freshwater microbial communities from Lake Towuti, South Sulawesi, Indonesia - Watercolumn_Towuti2014_140_MG | ecosystem: Environmental > Aquatic > Freshwater > Lake | place... | reverse complement strand
AGATCGCCGGCCCCTGGGGCGTGAAGGAGGTCGGCGAGGGGGCGACCCTCCCCACAATGGGCTGCTTCCGCAACGCCATCTTCGACGCCATGGGCGTTTCGGTGAACAGCCTGCCGCTCACACCGGAAAAGGTCTGGGCCGCCCTGCGTGAAAAACGCAAGGCCAACGGCGAGGAGGTCTGGGATCCGATGGCCTGCGAGTGCTTCCTCGAGAAAAAATGAAAAAGAGACCGGGTTGCGATGGGCGAGGTCGCCGCGAAATCGAGGCGATGTTCCGAGTTCGCGTACACCCGGGTCATCATCCGGTCATGATCTCAGCAATCGTACTTGCCGCAGGAGAATCCAAGCGTATGGGCCGGCCCAAGCAGATGCTGGCATGGCGGGGGAAGACCCTGCTGCGGCATGTCCTGGAATCGCTCATCCACTCCGATGTCGACGAAATTGTCCTGGTCCTGGGACACGAGGCGGAGGCGATCGGAAAGAGTTTGAGCGATCTCCTCGAAACCTTTGAAAGTCGGATCCCGGAACGAAAAATGTCCAGCGCGCGGAGGAATCACGATTTTCACAGGCCTCATATCGAGATCGTGATCAACCAGGACTATACACAGGGGATGGCCTCTTCGCTGCAAGCCGGTTTGCGTGCCCTGGATCCGAAAAGCGAGGCCTTTCTGGTTATTCTGGCGGACCAGCCCGGGATCGGTCCGGAGATCATCAACCGCATGATCCGGGGATTTCGGGAGGCCGATCCCAGACGGGGGATCGTCAGACCCCTGTATCGGGGCCGGGGGGGGCATCCGGTCCTCATCGGCGCACGGTATCTGGAGGAAGCCCTGCAACTGCACGGGGATGTGGGGGCCCGTCAGATACTGAGCGATCACCCGGGGGATATTTTAGAGATCGATGTCGACCAGGATGCGGTCCTGAGGGATATCGATACGCCGGCAGAATATGAGAAATTGACGAGATGATTTCCAAGCTCTGTAAACGTCTCGAAATGTATGGGGCCGGGGGAATCATGACGCTGGTGCAGGCCTTTTCCCTTGGAGAAAAGGAGATGATCAGCCTGGTGGGGGCGGGCGGGAAAACCACCCTTCTGTACGCCCTGGGTAGGGAATTGTCGGCGCTTCGCTCCGGGGTCGTTCTCACCACAACCACGAAGATCTTTGAACCGGAGCCATCCCCCTTCTTCCATCTATTCCTCTCTTCTGAACTGAGTGCAATTAGAAAATGGGTGGCCGAACATGTGCATCTTCACAATGGTCTTATCCTTGCCAGAGAAAGACTACCCAACGGCAAACTCGAAGGGATCCCTCCCGAGTGGGTGGATGAGATCTTCTCCATCGATCGGGTCTCTGCAGTCATCAACGAAGCCGACGGTGCCGCCGGCCGGCCGTTGAAGGCTCCCCGGGAGGGAGAACCGGTGATACCGGAATCCACGACGCTCCTCGTGCCGCTCGTGGGAATCGACGGACTGGGGCGCCCCCTCGACGAGGAGTGGGTTTTTCGTTCGGCCATCGCCGCGCGTCTCCTCGATCTGCCTATCGGAAGCGCGGTCACGGAAGATGCGATCGTCCGTCTGGTGATGGAATCGGTTAAGAGCGGCCCCGCCGGCGCACGCATCGTTCCTTTGATAAACAAGGTCGATATCCCCGGCGGCCTTGAAAAGGCCCGAAGGTTGGCCCGCTGTTTACTCTCCGCCGATCCGGCCCGGCTGCGGAGGGTGGTCCTGGGTCAGCTAAAGCATCTGCCCGCCGTCAGAGAGGTTGTGCCGGGTTGAGTGAGAGGTCATTATGCAAAAAAACGAAAGTCTCTACTGGAATCCCGTGCTTGAAACCCTTCCACAGGAGAAGCTCCGGGCGCTGCAGTTAAAGAAGTTCAGGCGGATCGTCGAATGGGCGTATCACCATTCTCCCTTTTACCGCAGGCTTTATGAAGCGGCGGGACTGGAGCCGGGAGACATCAAACGATTCGAAGATATCCGGAAGGTCCCCAAGATCGAGAAGGGCATGTTTCGGGATGTCCAGAAAAACGAGCCGTTCCCCTACGGCGACATGCTGGCCGTGCCGTGCGAAAAGATCGCTGTTTTCAGGCAGACCAGCGGAACCACGGGTACGCCGGTATACCAGGCCGATACATGGCAGGACTGGGAGTGGTGGGCGGAGTCATGGTGTTACATTCTCTATGCCCAAGGGTACAGGGAGTCGGACAGGGTGTTCATTCCCTTCGGGTACAACATATTCGTGGCCTTCTGGGCAATGCACACGGCGTCGGAGAAACTCGGCTGCGAGACGATCCCCGGCGGGGTCCTGGATACGGAAGCCCGGATTCTGAAGATGAAGGAGCTCAGATGCACGGCCTTTGGCGCGACCCCGACGTATGTGTTGGGGCTCGCCGAACGGGCCAGAAAGATGAACATCGATCCCGCAAAGGACCTTCATATCAGACGAATCACGGTGGCTGGCGAGCCGGGCGGAAGCATCCCCACGACCAAAAAGCGGATGGAGGATGCCTGGGGCGCCAAGGTCTATGACCACATCGGCGCCACGGAAATAGGGGCGTGGAGCTACGAGTGCACCGAGCAGCCGGGAGGCCTGCATGTCAACGAAGGTCTTTTTCTGGTGGAAATCGAGGATGTGGAAACCGGCGAGCCCATCGCCGGGCCGGGCCGGCAGGGCAAGATGGTGATCACCGCGCTCGATCGGGTGGGCAAGCCCTGCATCCGATTCGATTCCAAAGACGTGATCCGCTGGAGCGGCGCGAAATGCGATTGCGGCAGAACATTTCGGATGATCGAGGGCGGGGTGATCGGACGCGCGGATGACATTACCAAAGTGAAAGGCGTCCTCCTGGCGCCCACGGCGATCGAAGAGGTCGTCCGGTGTATCCCGGAGTTGGGGGATGAGTACGAGGTGTGTGTGACAAAAGAGGGGGACCTCGACGACATTGCGCTGAAGATCGAGATCAGGGAGGGGAAGGAAGGCGAGCAGGAAGCCATCCTTGCCCGTTTGAAGGATCAACTGCGGGTAAAGACCAATCTCGGCTACAGGATATCGGTACATCCCTTGGGCAGCTTGCCCCGGTATGAAGTCAAGGCAAGGCGGTTCAAGGATTTGAGAAAACACGGATGAAGGGCGATATGGATAATTTGGCGATTCAGGTGAAAGAGCTGGACAGGCTGATCCAGGCGATGCGCAAACTGGTGGATGAGCTGCACGAAAAGGCCGGGGGAATCCAGGCCGTGGAGCGGAACCTGGATCGCATCTCGGCCAATCTGAAGATGCTGGAGATCAACGTCAGCGACGTGCGGGATCTGCTTTAAGCTGAACTGTCACAGGGTCGAGTTTTTATTTCCAGCTACACCCCTTATTGTCTTATCGAAAAATATTGGTTTCAAATACAAAGCGAGTGGTCAGGTATATTTGCCAGACCAATGATAGCAAGTAGAAAGGCACCAACTATTGAGCGTGATTTTTTAAGAAGGAGGTGGTACTGATTGCTATACTTTTGTACCATCGGAAACCGATGAAAGCAACTTTCTGAGCAGCCGGAGGGGCGCTACCCTATGACCAGAAAACCCACCTACGAAGACCGGGAACAAAGAATCAGAATACTGGAAGAAGAATCAATCAAAAGCGAGCAGAGGGAGGAGGTGCCGCAATACGTGGCCCGTTTCACTCGTCGTTCCTTCCTGACGAGAGCTGCTTGCTTGGGAGGCGGTCTTCTCGTGAGCCAAAGTCCTTTATCCGGCTTGGCCCAGAGTAAGCTTCAAACACTTCCTGCCCCGGAGATGAAGCCGGACCTCGTTGCCGTAAAGGGCAAAGATCCTTACGGTAGCACCCTCAGGGCGATACAGGAGCTTGGCGGAATTGAAACTTTCATGCATCGGGGTGACAGGGTAGGCATCCTTGTCAACTCTCCTTTTAAGAACATCGGAGCCTCGGTCAACCCCGATGTGGCTCTGGCCGTCATTGAGAAATGCATCGAGGCCGGCGCGAAAGAGATCCGCTATCTGAAGGACCCTCACCGGGGATATTGGGAAAGGTCGCCCAAGAGTGACAAACTCGCGGCTGTTCTGAAGGTTCTGAAATATGAGAGTGGGAAGCATGTGAAAGTGCAAATCCCAGGCGGGTTGAGCTTGAAAGATGCTCAGGTAACGAAGGATCTCCGGGACTGCGACGTCTTCATCAACATTTCAATCACCAAACATCACGAAGGCGTCCTTTACTCCGGCGCCCTCAAGAACATGATGGGGCTCTGCGCTTTTTCCACCAATAGTTACTTTCATTTAGGCACACTGAAACTGGGATGGTTTAAGGACTTGGACCATCTTTCCCAATGCATTGCCGATCTGAATCTCGTCAGGAAACCGAACCTCTGCATCTCAGACGCTACGACATTTATCACGGAAAATGGTCCGTACGGGCCAGGTAAACTCGCCAGCTCGGAAACGGTTGTGGCCTCGACCAATAGCGTCAGTCTTGATGCCTTCTGCTGCACGTTTCTGGGTCTTCAACCTGAGAATGTTTTAATGATCGACAAGGCTTCCAGACACGGTCTGGGGGAAATGAAGCGCGACCGGATCAGAATCAAATCCCTTGCGGTTTGAAGTCATGAAATCCCGAATAACCGACAAAACAAGAATCCTCTGTTTGATGACCCTCTCGATTCTGCTCTCTTTGGTCAGCGTCTTTTTTCCCCCCATCTTCTGCCAGGCTGAAGAACCTCAGACCAAAGGCTCTCTATTGCAGCTACTGCCCCTGGAATCAGACCTTAAGGGATGGAAGCTTGACGGTGAGCCCCAAACCGCTGAGGGGATCAGACTGTTTGAGCTGATCAACGGCGGCGCAGAGGAATACGTGAAAGAAGGATTCAGCACAGCGGTCATTGCGACTTACCGGAACAATGAGGGAAAGCGGATCAACCTGGATATATATGAAATGCTTTCTCCGGAGAACGCCAAAAACATTCACCGTAAGAAGGCAAGCGACAAAGGGCAAAAGGTTTCTGTCGGAGAAGAGGCGGCCCTGGAAGACTATTACCTAAACTTCCGAAAAGGACCTTACCAAGTCACGTTGTCCGGATACGACACCCAAAGGAAAACCCTGGAATGGCTTCTTCTCATTGGTCGGTTGGTCGCTGAAAGGATCAGATAAATCCTCCAGCGCCTGAACCAAAATCAATCAGATACAAATCCTCAGTAATAGTCGTCGGTCGAATTCACTGACTACGGGATGAAATAAGTGAAGAGCTGACAATCAAATATTCTTACTCTCCACTATATTACTGGTAATCTCTACCTAAACCTGATATGTTCCACGCGATTTAAGGTGTGGGTGCATTTCTTAGTCTTTACGAAGAAATCCCTTGAGAAGGAACTCTGAACTTTGACCCTCACCGACCACCAAGCAAAGTACATCGCCACGGAGCTCACCCGACGCTTCCCCCCGGACAGCGCTGAGAAGATTGCTGCGACCCTCGTCGACGCACAGGTTGACTTGAATCCCCACCAGATCGATGCCGCCCTCTTTGCCTTCCGGTCGCCGCTTTCCCGGGGCGCGCTGCTGGCAGATGAAGTTGGGTTAGGCAAGACCATTGAGGCGGGTCTGGTCCTCTCCCAGAAGTGGGCAGAGCGAAAACGGCGCATCCTCGTGATCACGCCCTCCAACCTCCGCAAGCAGTGGTATCAGGAGCTGAACGAGAAGTTCTTTCTGCCCTGCCGGCTCCTGGAATCCAAATCCTACAATGCTGCTGTCAAGCAGGGGTGGCTTCGCCCTTTCGAGGCCCGGGAGATCGTCATCTGCTCCTACCAGTTTGCCAAAAGCAAGGCGAGCGATGTGCAGGCCATCCCCTGGGATCTGGTGGTCATCGATGAAGCCCACCGTCTGCGCAATGTCTACAAACCGGCCAACGTCATTGCCAACGTGCTCAAAATAGCCCTGGCCGGCAAGGACAAGCTCCTGCTCACGGCCACGCCGCTCCAGAATTCCCTGCTGGAATTGTTCGGCCTGACAAGCTTTGTCGATGAGCACATCTTCGGCGACCTGAAGAGTTTTCGCGAGCAGTTTGCGAACCTCAACCACGATCAGGTCTTCGATACATTAAAGGCACGGCTCAGGCCGGTCTGCCACCGAACCCTGCGCCGCCAGGTCCTCCCCTACATCAAGTACACCAAGCGGCTGCCCCTGGTGCAGGAATTCACCCCCGAAGAGAGCGAAGATCGCCTCTACCACCTCGTTTCCGACTACCTGCAGCGTGACAACCTGCAAGCCCTTCCGGCCAGTCAGCGCACCCTCATGACGTTGGTCCTGCGGAAGCTCCTGGCCTCATCCACCTTCGCCATCGCGGGCGCCCTGGCCACGATTTCCGGCCGCCTCAAAAAGCGTCTGGCAAAAGGAACACCAGCCACCTCCCTCGAAGAGGAACTGAACCAGGATTACGAAGCACTGGACGAAACTGCCGAAGAATGGAACGGTGACGAACTTGAGTCACCGCTTTCGGAGGCCGACCGGGCCGCCATCCAACGGGAGATCGCCGATCTCGATGCCTTCACCACGCTGGCCGTTTCTATCGAACACAATGCCAAAGGACGCGCCCTCCTGCGGGCCTTGGATATCGCCTTTGCCAAGGCATTGGAAATCGGTGCGGCGCAAAAGGCGGTCATCTTCACGGAATCTCGCCGCACCCAGGATTACCTCCTCCGCCTCCTAGCCGACAGCCCTTTTGCCGAAGGGATCGTGCTTTTCAACGGCTCCAATGCCGACGAGCGCTCGAAACGGATCTATGAGGAATGGCTTGAGCGGCACCGGGGCACGGACCGCTTAACCGACTCGCGCACCGCCGATATGAGGTCGGCCCTCGTGGATTATTTTCGCGAGCAGGGCCGGATCATGATCGCCACCGAAGCAGGGGCCGAGGGGATCAACCTCCAGTTCAGTGCCCTGGTCGTCAATTATGACCTCCCCTGGAATCCCCAGCGCATCGAGCAGCGGATCGGCCGCTGCCATCGTTACGGACAGCAGCACGACGTAGTCGTGGTCAACTTTCTCAATCGCACCAACGCCGCCGACCAGCGGGTCTTCCAGCTTCTGTCCGAGAAGTTCCAACTCTTCGAAGGGGTCTTCGGAGCCAGCGACGAAGTGCTCGGCGCCATCGAATCAGGAGTGGATTTCGAGAAGCGCATCGCCTCAATCTACCAGTGCTGCCGCAGACCCGAGGAGATCCAGGCCGCCTTTGACCAGCTACAGTTCGAGTTGAGCCAGGAGATCGACGCCTCCTTGACCCGAACCCGTCAGCAGCTCCTGGAAAACTTCGATGACGAGGTCCGGGAAAAGCTCAAGATCCGCGATGACGATTCCAAGGCCTACCTTAGCCGCTTCGAGCGCCTCCTGATGCAGCTCACACGGCACGAACTGGACGGAAACGCGGAATTTCCCGATGACTCGACATTCCGCCTGAAAATCCATCCCTTTCCGAAGTTGGCCTCGACCATCCCCCTTGGTCTCTATGAGCTGCCCCGACGAACCGGCGAGGCGCACCTCTATCGTCTCAATCATCCTCTGGCAGAGGCCGTGCTGGCCCAAGCCAAGGACCGGGATCTCCCACCGGCGGAAATCCACTTCGACTACGGCCAACACGACGGTAAAATCTCCATTCTAGAACCTTTCCTCGGCCAGACCGGCTGGCTCACTGCCATGGTCTTCACCGTCGAAGCCCTCGACCAGGCGGAAGATCACCTGATTGTTGCCGCCGTCACCGACCAGGGTGCGATGCTGGATGAACAAACTGCCGCCCGACTCCTGAGCCTGCCGGGCGACGTTGCCCCCCTCGGACCGGAAGATAGCGCGGAGGCGATGCAGGCCACGCTAAACGCGGAAACGCGGCAAAGGCAAGCCGTCATCCAGAAAGGAATCTCGGAGCGCAATGCCCGATTTTTCGAGGCGGAAGCAGACAAACTCGAAGGCTGGGCCGATGATCTGAAAGTGGGGCTGGAGCGGGAAATCAAGGAACTGGATCGTCAGATCAAAGAGGTCCGTAGGGCAACCACAGCCGCGCTGACCCTGGAGGAGAAACTGGCGGGGCAGAAGCAAATCAAGGCTTTGGAAGCCCAGCGCAACCAGAAGCGCCGCTCGCTGTTCGATGCCCAGGACGATGTGGACCGCCAGCGGGAGGCATTGATCGCAACAATCGAGGGGAAGCTGCAACAGAAAGAAACGGACCGAACGCTCTTCTCGATTCGGTGGGCCTTGTGATTGCGACTGCGCGGCCGATAACCCTTATGAAGCAGAAACAAGTTGTGCTAACAGATAGTTATTGACTCTTTCCCGTTTCAAATGAAGTAAAGGGAGTATGCCATCCATGACCGATGCTCAGAAAATCGACATGCTCATTCAGGAGGGGGAAGGGCTTGCTGTCGAATTCAAAGAACACTTCAGCTCCCGGATCGTCGAGGACATCACGGCCTTCGCGAATACGAAGGGCGGCGTCATCCTCCTGGGCGTGCGGGATGACAAAACCATCGTCGGCGAGCAACTGACGAACGACCTGAAGGCCCGCATCAATTCCCTGGGACGGAATTGCAGCCCTCCGATACAGGTGAAATTACGCCAAGTGGAAGACCTTGTCGTCGTGTTAGTGCCCCAGGGCGAAGAAAAGCCCTATGGCTGCGGCGCCGGTTACTTCCGGAGGCTTGACGGAACCACGCAGAAGATGACGAACCATGAACTCCGTATCATGTTCCGGGAACATGAGGCGGTTTCTTTTGAAGAGAAGGTCAACAGGGACGCGACATGGCAGGATATCTCCACGAACAAGATCAGAGATTTTCTCAAGGAAGCGGATATCGGCATCAAAAAAATCGTCGCCCCCGATATTCTCACCAGCCTCAACATCGCGCATAACGACAAGATCACCAATGCGGGCGTGCTCTTCTTCGCCGAAAATCCCCGCCGGTTCATCCTTCATGCGCAAATGACGCTGATCGCTTTCAAGGGAAAGGATCGCATCCATATTTTCGACCGACAGGACATCCATGACGACCTGCTCGCCCAGTTCAACGGGGCAGTCTTTTTCCTGAAGAAGCACCTCAACCTGCGCAGCGAGATCAAAGGGGTCAATCGGAAGGACATTTATGAAATTCCCTTGGAGGCGCTGCGCGAGGCCGTCGCCAACGCCATCATTCATCGTGACTATGCAATGCGCGGCACCAGTCTGATGGTCGAGGTTTACGATGATCGGGTGGAGATCGTCAATCCCGGCGGACTACCGCCAGGCATGGAGAAGAAAGATTTCGGGAAAATATCCGTCCGGCGAAACGAGCGGATTGCCGACCTCTTCTTCCGGATGGACAAGGTCGAACTCGCCGGGACAGGCATCAGGAGGATGAAGGAGGCCATGGCCGCTGCCGGTCTGCCGGCGCCCAGGATCAGGCAGACTACATTCTTTACCATCGTCTTCAAACGTCCTGATTTAGGAGATAGAGAAGGCGCCCCCAAGAAAAGGTTGGGTGAAAAACCGGGTGGTTCGGAGAAAAGTTCGGAGAAAAGTTCGGAGAAAATTTGCCGAAGCATTAAAGCCAACCCGAAGATTTCAGCGAGAGCATTAGGCGTGATGCTGGGGATTTCAGCGAGAGCAGTCGAAAAACACCTGGCGCAACTCAAGGAAGCGGGTGTTATTAAGCGCATTGGCCCTGCCAAAGGCGGCCGTTGGGAGATTGTGGATGGCTGATAGCCGATGATGAGTATCGGCGTGGATTGATGGCAAACTGAAGCAGAGGAAGGCCGGACAGAAAAGAGGACCCCATCTTGAAGCGCTGATTTAGATTGGCCTTGGATTGACTTTAGATTGAAACCACCGGGAAAGGCGCTGGGAGGCAAAGTGGGAGAACGGAAAAATCAAGCCCCTTGAGACCCAGTGCAACCACAAGCGGCCGCTCGCTCTTCGATGCCCAGGACGATGTTGACCGCCAACGGGAGGCGATAGTCGAGAAGATTGAAGGGCACTAAAAACACCACGGGACATGATGGATTGACGAAATGGCGCTCGATCTAACACAACTGAAGCGAACCCTTCAGGACCGGCTGCAAGAAGGATTACTTATAATTGTTGGCACAGGGCTTTCCATGGCGGAAGGTGTTCCTGGCATGGGACAGTTAGCAGAACACCTGCGTAACGAAATACCTCGTAAGCTGCCTTCTCCAGACGCAGAGTGGAATAACATAGTAATCTCAATGGATGGTGGGGATGATATCGAAACTGCGATGGGAAAGTTCACACTAAAATCGACGACCGTTGAAACAATCGTAACAGAAACAGCAAAGTTGATTTCTTCAGCTGAACAAAAAGTCTTCAATCGCGTGCTCACAGGTACAAGGGAACTACCATTTACTGTTTTCGCGAAACACCTTTTTAAGGCCGGAAAGCAATTCCATCTTATTACTCCCAACTATGATCGACTTCTCGAATTCGCAGTGGAGGCTGCTGGAATCGGCGTTGATTCTCGCTTTTTTGGCTATTTACTTGGGAGATTAGATGCGAAGCGGTCTGCAGATGCACATAGAGAATCGTGTTTTATGGGCAAGACTGCCGGGTTCCGTCCATTGTCCTGTTTATGTGTTCATAAACCTCATGGCAGTTTAGATTGGTTTGAGGTCAATGGTAAACTAGTGCGATGTCCAATAAACATTGGGAAAGCTCCGTTGATAATTACACCCGGCGCGAGTAAGTACCGTGAAAGTTTTCGTTGGGTTTTCGATGAACAGCGTACATCAGGCAACAGTGCTGCGAACAAAGCCACACGTTTAATGTTTATCGGTTATGGATTCAATGATGACCACTTAGAACAATATCTCTGTCCAGGTCTGAGGCTAACAAAGCCTAGTGTCATTTTGGCGAAGGAGCTTACAGGAAATGCATTAAAGGTGATAAAAAACAGCACAAGCACAGATGTTGTTGCATTATGTGCTAATTCAGCAACGGATCTCCGTACGAAAATCATCACTTCAAGCGGAGAGGAACTTGTCGTTAACGAAGAGCTTTGGAATCTAGAAGGCTTCAATAAGGAGGTACTCTAATGCCTGGCGCCGTGATGTGTTTTGATTCCTGCGAATTGCCTATCGGTCGCGTGATGTCAGTAGATACGATGCGTGTTTTTATTCACGTTAATGATCATGAATTGCTCAAAAAAGTGATGGTTGGCAATCTTGTTGCGATTCAAGGTGCAACAGGCCATCAATTTTTAATCGCAATTGTTGAGCGAATCACACGTCTTCCTGGCGATTTCCTTGGTGTTAGTGAATCATCCGATGACGATACAATGCCTAAACCGGAAGAGATACAAGATACCATACGTGCCGTCTTGGTGGGAACCTACCGCACCAAGGATGGCGACTTGGGACCCTCATTCAAACGGGGGGCTGATTCTTGTCCGCAAATCGATCAACCGTGTAACCTTATCCAAGGAGCGAACCTTACAGCGTTCATGGGTGTATTGTCCCAAGACGTACCTGCCGACAAAGCTCTTCGTCTTGGATGCTTTGCCATAGATCAAACAGCCCAAGCTGTCGCTGATGGTGACAGATTCTTCCAGAGGCATGCAGCAATACTCGGCAGCACTGGAAGTGGCAAGAGTTATACCGTTGCTTCACTACTTGAGAGGGCAAACTCTCTCAGTCATCCGAATTTAATTCTTCTCGATTTACATGGAGAATATGCATCCCTCTCTGCAAAACAAGAAAACGGTTATGCGGCATACTTTAAAATTGCAGGTCCTGGAGACCTCTCAGAGCCTAAAGCGGAGATTATTTTTCTTCCTTATTGGCTGCTTAATCGTGAAGAAATGCTTTCAATGCTGCTAGACCGGTCCGATACTAATGCGCCTAATCAATCAATGATTTTTACTAAGCTAGTAAGCGAGGGGAAACGAAAAAGACTCCAAGAGGAAGGGAATGCTGAAGTCGAAGCCACCTTTACGGTAGACTCACCGATACCGTATAACCTAGATGAAATAGTGATTGAGTTGGATCGACTAGACAATGAACGTGAGCCTGGAGCGCGAGCGGGTACCGATAGGAAAGGAGATTGGAATGGAAAACTTACTCGATTCATCAGTCGTCTTCGTGCAAAGATTGAAGACCGTCGATATGGTTTCCTTTTCCAACCTCCTGAAGTGTCTAATAATTATGCTTGGCTTCACGAACAAGCTGTAACTTTTCTGTCGACGAATCCTGAATCTACGGGAATTAAAGTAGTAGATTTTTCCGAAGTACCTTCTGATGTACTGCCGACAGTAGTTAGTGTCTTCGCACGTATTCTTTACGATGTACAGTTTTGGATGAAATCTCCAGCGCGAACCCCCGTATGCCTTGTTTGTGATGAAGCGCATCTTTACTTGCCAGTGCGCACTGACTCGGATGCCGCGGCAAAACGTGCTCTTGATACCTTTGAGCGAATTGCAAAAGAAGGAAGGAAATATGGGTTTTCACTTCTTGTGGTAAGCCAAAGGCCATCAGATGTTAGCAAAACCATTTTGAGCCAATGTAATAACTTTATTGCTCTGAGGCTGACAAATGAGCAAGACCAGTCAGCAGTTAAATCGGTTATGCCCGATAGTATGGCTGGTATTGCCGATATTCTCCCGCTGCTAGACATAGGAGAGGCAATAGTACTGGGAGATTCGATACTACTCCCTTCGCGAATCAAGTTAGACATGCCATTAGCGAAGCCCCTCAGTTTAACAAAAAACTTCTGGCGAGAGTGGGCTGAAAAACCGTCTAATGCGGAAGCTATTCGTACAGCAGTTGAAAACCTTAGACGTCAAAGTAAGGGAACGGAAACACCGAAATGAAACAGCAACAACTTGAGTTGACATGGATTGGGAAGGAAAACCGGCCAAGGCTGGAGCCACGGATTCTGCTGGAGGAGCCGGAGAAATCCTATCACGCCAAACACCGGGTGACGAGTAAGGACATCTTTGACAATCGTTTGATCTTCGGAGACAACCTACTGGCCCTGAAGGCGTTAGAAGACGAGCTTGCTGGGAGGATCAAGTGTATATACATCGATCCTCCCTACAATACCGGGTCCGCATTTAAGCACTACGATGATGGATTAGAGCATTCTATTTGGCTAACGCTGATACAAGCTCGACTTGAAGTACTTTGGAGATTATTGAGCAGTGATGGAACGTTATGGATTTCTATTGATGACGACGAAATGCCTTACCTCCGAGTGTTAATGGATCAGTTGGTGGGTCGGGATCAGTTTGTCGCTCAGAATGTGTGGCAGAAAAGATATTCACGAGAAAATCGTGAAGCAATAGGTGATGTTCACGAATATGTCGTAGTCTATGCGAAGAATCCTTCACTCTTTAAAGAGGAAAGAAATAAGGTTCCGTTAACAGAAGAACAAGCAAAGGTTTACAAAAATCCGAATAATGATCCCCAAGGAAGGTGGCGGCCCATACCAATGACTGCCCAAGAAGGGCATGCCACACCTGATCAGTTTTATGAAATTATCACTCCAAGTGGAAAAGTATATAAGCCGCCTGTTGGGAGATGTTGGGGGCTTTCAAAGAAGACTTTTGAGAAACTCAGATATGAAGGCCGCATATGGTTTGGAAAGGACGGAAATTCTCAACCAAATGTAATTAGGTATTTGTCCGAAGTTGAAGGGATGGTTCCATGGACATGGTGGCCAAGCGATGAAGTTGGGCACACGGATGAATCTAAGAAAGAAATCCATGCTTTATTTGGTAAAGAGGATGCATTTGATACTCCAAAACCAGAAAGGTTAATGTATCGAATACTTACTATCGCCACTAACCCCGGCGACCTTGTCCTCGACTCTTTCGCTGGCTCCGGCACCACCGGTGCCGTGGCCCACAAGATGGGGCGGCACTGGATCATGGTGGAATTGGGCGAGCACTGCCACACCCACATCATTCCACGTCTGAAGAAGGTCATCGACGGCGAGGACCCCGGCGGCATCACCAAGGCCGTCAATTGGAAGGGAGGCGGCGGGTTCCGTTATTACCGCCTTGCCCCGTCACTACTGGAAAAGGATAAATGGGGCAACTGGGTCATCAACAAGACTTACAACGCCGCCATGCTGGCCGAGGCACTCTGCAAACTGGAAGGCTTCACCTACGAGCCTAGTGATTCCATCTACTGGCAGCACGGCCACTCCACCGAGCGGGATTTCATCTATGTGACCACGGCCAACCTGACCCATGAACAGCTCTTGCAGCTCTCCGACGAAGTCGGGCCGGAGCGCTCGCTTCTGGTTCTTTGCACCGCCTTCCGCTCTCGGGGAGAGTACCCCAATTTGACGGTTAAGAAGATTCCCAGGCAGGTCCTCTCACGTTGTGAGTGGGGCCATGACGATTATTCGCTGAACGTGGAAAATCTGCCCGCGGCGCCTCCCAAGCCCGGGCAACAGGACCTCTTCGGGGAAAGGGATGGGGAATGAGCCGACATGTAAACGCCATCGCCGGGCGATTGAGCCTGCGGCTACCGCAAAGACGCTCCCTGGAAATTCTTCACCGCATCACTGAGATTGCGCCACCCGGCAAATCGGCATCGGTGGAGGACCAACTGGCCGTCATCCGCAGCGAGTACCCATCAGTGACGGACTTCGAGCGGGAATTTCCCTCCCTTTGTTTTGCCCTGGCCACGGGCGTGGGCAAGACACGACTCATGGGCGCCTTCATCAGCTACCTGCACCTGGCCCACGGCATCAATAATTTCTTCGTCCTGGCGCCGAATCTGACCATCTATAACAAGCTCATCACCGACTTCACCCCCAACACCCCGAAATACGTCTTCAAAGGGATTGCGGAATTCGCAACCGATGCCCCGGCGATCATTAACGGCGACAATTACGAGGGCATGGCAGGCACCCTCTTCGACGCGCTGCTGCGTTGCAAGATCAACATTTTCAACATCTCCAAGATCAACTCCGAAGTGCGCGGCGGCAAATCGCCCCGGATTAAGAGACTGTCGGAATACATCGGCCGGAGCTATTTCGATTACCTCTCGGGCCTGCCGGATCTGGTCCTGATTCTGGACGAATCGCACCGCTACCGGGCCAGCGCCGGGGTGCGGGCCATCAACGAACTCAAGCCGATCCTGGGGCTGGAGCTGACCGCCACGCCCTTTGTGGAAACGACCAAAGGTCCAGCGCCTTTCAAGAACGTGATCTACGACTATCCGTTAGGCAGGGCCATAGCCGATGGTTTCGTCAAGGAACCGGCCGTGGTGACCCGCAAGAATTTCAACCCGGCAGGAATGTCTCATGAAGAGATTGAGCGGCTGAAGTTGGAGGACGGCATCAGGCTGCACGAAAGCGTAAAGGTGGAGTTGGAGACCTACGCCCGGGAGACTGGCAATGCGATCGTCAAGCCCTTCCTGCTGGTCATCGCCCGCGATACGACCCATGCCGGCCAACTGATGCAGATGATCCAGTCTGAAAAATTTTTTGCCGGCGGCTATAAAGAAAAGGTCATTCAGGTGGACTCCAGCAAGACCGGAAAGGATGAGGAGGAGATGATCGAGCGGCTCCTCCAGGTCGAAGCGATGACCGAGCCCACGGAAATCGTTATCCACGTCAACATGCTCAAGGAAGGCTGGGACGTGACCAACCTCTACACCATCGTCCCCCTGCGGGCGGCCAATGCCCGCATCCTGATCGAGCAATCCATCGGCCGAGGGTTACGCCTGCCCTACGGCAGAAGAACCGGCGTCACCGCCGTGGACCGGCTCAACATCGTAGCCCACGATAAATTCCAGGAGATCATTGACGAGGCCAACCGGCCCGATTCGGCGATCCGGATGCAGGCCGTTGTCCTCGATGAGGCGGCGCTGACCCAAAAGACGGTCACGGTCATTTCCCAGGCGAACATTGCCACGACCTTGGGGATCAAGCCGCAGCAGGTCACCGGCACGACCACGGTGGCGGGGCAGGATCGCCCGCCGGTCTTTACGAAGCCGGAAGAGCAGCAGGTGGCAAAGATCGCCTGGGACGTCATCCGCAAACTGGAAAATCAACCTCAGACACTGCCCGATATCAGCCATCTTAGAAAGCCGGAGATTCAGGCTGCCATTGTCAAAGCGGTGGAAGAACAGCGTCAACCCGCACAGCAAGAGATCGAAGGCGTCTTGGAGAAACCGGACATCTCGGCTGTCGTGGCCAAGACAGTGGAACATGTGACGGCACAGACAATCAACATCCCTCGCATCCTGGTGGTCCCAAGAGGCGAGGTCAAATCGGGGTTCAAGCCCTTCACGCTTGAGCTGGAGTCCCTGAGATACCCGGCCGTCTCCGAGGATCTGTGGATTCAGCACTTGCGCACTCATCAGCTAGAGGTGCTGTCCCTGGGCCGCGGCACCCAAGAGGAATCCAGGCCGGAAGACTACGTGGTGAGCGGACTGGTCGATTTCGATGATATCTCTTACGACGACCATGCCGATCTGTTCTACGATCTGGCCGGCCAGACAGTGCGGCATTTCGAAAGTTATCTATCCGCAGAGGACACCCGCAAGGTGCTGCGCTGCTACCAGAAGGACATTGCCCGGTTCATCCATTCGCAGATGCAGTCCCATTACTGGGAGGATGCTGCCGGGTATGAGGTGGTCATCAGCAAGGGCTATACGGAGCTCAAGGAAAGCGCATATACCTATAACGTCGCGGAGCCGCCGCTCGATTATCGAGTATCGCCCTCAGAAAAGAGCAACATGGCAAGATATCTCTTCAACGGGTTCACGCGCTGCCTGTATCCGGTGCAAAAGTTTGCAGCCGAGGGGGAACGCATACTGGCGGTGATCCTTGACCGGGATGCTGATAAATGGATCAAGCCCGCCAAGGGCCAGTTCCAGATCTTTTATCGGGTCGGTTCCGACCATCTCGAATATCAACCGGACTTTGTGGCCGAAACGCCGGAGGAGATTTTCATGCTCGAACCGAAGGCGCGCAATCAGATGGAGGACCCTATTGTCCTGGCCAAGAAAGAGGCAGCGGTGAAGTGGTGCGCCAATGCATCGGAGCATGCCCGGACCTACGGCGGCAAGCCCTGGCGCTACCTGCTCATCCCCCATGATGAGATTGCCGAGAACATGACCCTGGAGGCGTTGGCGAAGAGATTTGGGGCTTAAACTCACGGGAGTTCATCCATGAATAATAACAAGTCAATCAATGGCAAGAATTGATTATACAAACGATGGAGAAAGATGCTGGAATTAGGCTTTTCAGGGACGACCGATGAAATTTGCTGCTTGTTCCCGGTTGAGCTTAAAGTGGTACCAATAAAAGGCACGCCCCATTTTTTGATCATCCTTGCACATTTCGGAAGGAAAGATGGTACACAAGCACGCCAGCCTCACTTACTGACTACAATAAAAAATGATCATCAGGAAAAGACAAGTTTTGACGGAGTCTGCAAGTCAAGAATAGGTCAGGACAGGGAACGGTGCGGGCGATGCGTCGCCTCAATCTATTTTTGCCGGGGAAAGCTGAGCGCCTCGGTTAGAACATAAGCGGCCTGCAGCGCCTCGGTCGGACAAAGCGGGAAACATTCCTTGCAGTCCCAGCACTCCTTGGCGGCTATCTCGGGGATGAAAGCGATCTCGCGTTTTGCCCCCCGCTCGACAAAGGCAATTGCGTTTTTCTTCTTCACTTCGTTGCAGTATCTTACGCAAAGGCCGCAGAGGATGCAGAACGAAGATTCTTTGTCGAAACGGGCTTTGTCCGCTCCGTATTCTTTGGCCAACGCCTGAAGATCCTCCGCATCCGGGGCGTGCGCCAGCATCAGCTCCAGAATCATTTTGCGGATGGCATCGATTTTCTCGGACCTGGTGGTGACCACCAGATCCGGTTGCACCGGGTAGAGGCATGCAACAACGAGGTTCTTCCGGCCGCGGACCTCCGCTTCGACGATGCAAATGCGGCAAGCCCCGTAAGGTTCCAGTTTCTCGCGGTGACAAAGAGTGGGAATAAAGATCCCCGCGCTTTGCGCCGCATCCAGTATGGTCATCGCTTTGGCCGCTTTGACTTTTTTCCCGTCGATCTGCAAAAGGATTTCACTCATCTGGTTTCACTCTCTGACGATGTTATTCTCGTATTCGCCTCTGAAGTAGCGCAGCGTGCTCAGGAGCGGGTCGGAAGCCGTCTTCCCCAAGGCGCACAGCGAGGCCGTTCCTGCCATCGCGGCGATCTCCTCCAAAAGCTCGATATCGCCCTTTCTTCCCTTTCCTTCGCTGATGCGGGTCACGATCTTGAGCATCTGCCTGATGCCTTCGCGGCAGGGGACGCATTTGCCGCAGGACTCGTTGGAGAGAAAGCCCAGGAAGAACCGGGTGACATCGACCATGTTGGCATCTTCATCCAATACCAGCAGGCCGCCGGCCCCGATCGGGGCCCCCAGTTTTGCAAGCGCATCGAAATCCAGAGGGGTGTCGATCAGACTCGCGGGAATAGAGCCCCCCATCGGTCCTCCAAAGTGGACCGCCTTGAGCTTCTTTCCCTTCGGGATGCCGCCCCCGATATCGTAGACAATCTCCCGGAGCGTGGTCCCGAAAGGCACCTCCACTATCCCGGTATTGACGACATTGCCCGACAGGGAGATCAGTTTTGTCCCCTTGCTCTTCTCCGTTCCGATACGGGTATACCATTCGACGCCTTTGTCGATGATCTGCGGCACGTTGGCCCAGGTTTCCACATTGTTGAGGTTGGTCGGCCTGTCCCAAACGCCGCTTACCGAAGTGCGGATATACTTGGGCCTCGGTTCGGGGGTCTTCCCTTCGATGGACCTCATCAGTGCGCTGGACTCGCCGGAAACGAATATCCCGATGTCGAGGTGCACCTCGACCGTGAAGCTGAAGCCGGAGCCGAGGATATTCTCGCCCAGAAATCCGTATTCCTCGGCTTTGGCCAGGGCAAGCGCAATATGATTTCTCAACTGCGGGGAGTCGTGGCGGGTGTAGATGAATCCCCGGTGCGAGCCGATGGCGTAAGCGCCGATGATCAGGCCTTCCAGCACGCTGTGCGGATTTCCCGCGAAAAGGGCCCGATCCATGAACGCCCCCGGCTCCCCTTCGTGGCCGTTGACGATCACATACTTCTCTTCCCCGGGCGCATTGCGGGCGGTCTCCCACTTCAAGCCGGCAGGGAATCCTCCTCCGCCCCGGCCGCGCAGGTTGGCCTTTTTGATCTCTTCGAGGACCTGCACGGGGCTCATCTCGAAGAGCGCCTTTGACAGCGCGGCATAGCCGCCGTGCTCGATGTACTCGTCGATGCTCTTGGGATCGATCCTGCTGTTGTTGCCCATGAGGTGCCGCATCTGTTTTGCGTAAAAAGGGATTTCGGCACAATGCGCCGCTTTTACGCCGGTGCCGGGGTTCGAATAGATCAGGCGGTCGATGACTTTCTTTTTGATCACCGTCTGGGCGACAATCTCCGGGACGTCCCCGGGTTTCACCTCGACGTAGCAGATCTCTTCGGGATGGATGACCACGAGGGGTCCCTTTTCGCAAAAGCCATGGCAGCCGGTGACGCGCAGATCGACCTTGGACCCCAAAGAGCGCTTCTTGATTTCCTCTTCAAAGGCGCGGATCACGCTGTCGTTGCCGAGGCTAAGACAGCTTGTCCCCGAGCATACCGCGATGCAGGGCTTCAGGGGGTCTTTTTTCGATAAGAGCCCCTTCCTGAATGCTTCCAGTTCAACAGCCGAATTTATTTTTGGCATCGTCTTTCCTTAATCGTGTCGGCTACGTAAAAAGTCCGGATGCTTCGTTGCGCTTCATCCTTCGTCCTTGCGGCGTACGCAAAAGTACGCCTCACTCCTCAGTATTCGCGCGCCTTGCCTGCGGCCTTTTTACGAAGCCGTCTCAGATTCAAGTATTTTGCGACTTTTTACGAATTCGTCAATCGTAGTCTTTCAACACCTCTTCGACGTTGTCGATCGCGATCTTGCTGTGATGCTTCCCGTCGACGACCATCTCCGGTCCCAGAGAACAGCAGCCGAGGCAGTTGCCGGTCTCCAGGCTGAAGCGCAGATCCGGGCTCGTCTCCCCCGGTTGGAGTCCGGTCGCGTCCTGAACCGCCTCGAGGAGGCGTTTCGACCCGCGAACATGACAGGAAGAGCCGGTGCAGACGTGAATCTCGTGACGTCCTTTGGGAACCAGGGAGAAGGTTTTATAAAAGGTCACGATATGGAGCACTTCGTTCAAAGGCACATGCAGTTTCGAACTTACCCTCTCCAGTATTTCCCTGGGCAGCCAATGGTTTACGTGCTGAATCTCCATCAGCACCTGGATGACCGAACTGGCTTCGCCTTTATATTGATCGATGATCCGATCGATTCTCTCGTTGTCCATCGCCCCTGTCCCGACCTCCCTTGTTGCCTTGGCCGCCGCTCATCCGCCTCAGGCGGGAGAAAAGCAGCCCCCCTTCTCATCGTACCTGATCAATCCGTTCCTCGCTGAACTCATCAGGTGTCTCGATACCTCGGACGGGGTCAGGCCCAGAAGCTCGGCGATCCTGCCGGTCGAAAGGGGCCCCTCCCGCAGGAGCGCCGTCATCTGGCTTATCGCCAGTTGATCGCCGATCAGTTCATCGAACAGCCTGTTGACCTCGTCGCTTGCGAAATATGCCTGCGCCTCTTCTTCCGTTTTGAAAGCGGCTCTGAGCCTCTCCCGTTCCACCAGCCTGATGTAGGGGATGATCCGCGTAACGGCCTTCAATTTGGTCTTTAATACGTTTTCGTCCATCCCTTCGCTTTTGCCGATGGGCCCGAGCCCGGTGATACGCTTGCCGAAGTCGTTCATCACCTCGGCGAAACGGATCCCTTCGCCGCTGGACATGAACTCGATCGTCAACCTGTCGGGGTTCAGTCCTATGCGTCCCATCAGTTTCTTGCAGAGAAGGACAAGGGCGAGTGCATGGAAATTGCCCTGGGTGATATAGTTGCATTCGTTGAGGCGGCAGGCGCCGATGAAAACCCCGTCCGCCCCTTTTGAAAGCGCCCGGATGATATACGACAGGTCGACCCTGCCGGTGCACATGACGCGAATCAGTCTTGTTTCAGTGGTATATTGCAGTCTGGAAACTCCAGCCAGGTCAGCTGCGCCGTACCCTCACCACTGACAGACAAAACCGATGATTCGCGGTTTAAATGTCAATCCTGAACCCACTGGCTTACCTCCTTCACAGATTTCTACATCGCTCCCGCTGCCGCTTGCGGTACGACCTCTTCCTCGGAGATCGCCGCATCGATCTGGCTCAGGAGCTCTTCGTCGGTAAAGTGCTTGAGCTGTATCGCCGCGGTGGGACACACGGCGTTGCAGAGGCCGTCCCCCTTGCAGAGTATCGGATTCACCACGGCCTTCCTGCCCTGCGGCGTTTCCTGAAACTCGATGGCGCCGTAGGCGCAAACGGAGATGCAGGCCCCGCAGGAGATGCACCTGTTTTCATCCACCGCGCAAACCGAGCCCGAGGCCTTGACCGTGTCGCGGGAGAGCAGCGTGAGCACCCGGCCCGCGGCCCCGTAAGCCTGATTGATCGTCTCCGATATCAGCTTGGGATAGTGGGCCATTCCGCAGAGGTAGACGCCGTCGGTGGCAAACTCGACGGGCCGCAGCTTGGCGTGGGCCTCCTTGAAAAAGAGATCCGGCCCCAGCGCCACCTTGAACAGTCCTGCGACCTCACTGGTCGAGGCGGAGGGAATGACCGCTGCGGCCAGGACCAGCAGATCGGCGTCTATGGCGAGCGCCTTTCCCAGGATCGGATCGGCCGCGGTGACCCTTAGAACCGGCCGACCCTCCTCGGTGACCGCCTCCACCCGAGGTGGATCCTGCGGCTCGTAGCGGATGAACTTCACGTCCTTTTCCGACGCCTCCCGGTAATAGTCCTCCTGGAACCCGTAGGTCCGCATATCCCTAAAGAGGATCGACACCTCCATCGAGGGGTTGATCTCTTTGAGTTTCAACGCATTCTTCACCGACTCGCCGCAGCAGATCCTACTGCAGTAGTTTCGGTCCTCGTTCCTGCAGCCCACGCACTGGATCATCACCAGGTTTGCCGCGGTCGTCACCCTTTCGTCTTTCCGGGCGATCCGCTCCTCCAACTCCAGGTGGGTCATCACCCGCTCGTCCTGGCCGCAGAGGTATTCGGTCGGTGAATAGACATCGGCGCCGATGGCGATGACGGTCGCTCCATGTTTGATATTGGTGACGCCCCGCTCGGACTTCACCGTGGTGACGAAGTTCCCCACGTACCCGGCCGCATCGTTGATCGTCGCATCGGCATAGACGTGGATCTGGGGGTGCCGGTAGACCCTTTGAATCGTATCGCTCAGATAGGCCTGAACATCCATCCCTTCCAAGGTATGATGGATTCGCCTTGCCGTTCCCCCCAGGTCTTTTTCCTTTTCCACGAGGTGGACCTCGTGTCCCTGGTTGGCGATGGAGAGGGCGCAGATCATGCCGGCCAGCCCGCCGCCGACCACAAGCGCCGCCTTGTTGACGGGCAGGTCGAATTCCTCCAGGGCCTCAAGGCGGCACGCGCGGGCCACCGACATCCGGATGATGTCCTTTGCCTTCTGGGTGGCCTCTTCCTTTTCCCTGGCGTGGACCCAGGAGCAATGCTCCCGGATGTTGGCCATGTCCAGATAGTAGGGGTTGATTCCCGCCTCCCGCAGGGTGTCCCGGAACAGCGGCTCGAGGGTCCTGGGGGAGCAGGCGGCCACGACCACGCGGTTGAGCCCTTTTTCCTTGGCGATGTCCGATATCTGCTGGGCGGAGTTCGTCGCGCAGGAGAAGAGCTGTTCCTGGGCGTAGACGACGTTGGGCAGGGTCAGGGCGTATTCGACGGCGGAGGGAACCCCGACGATCCTGCCGATGTTCGCCCCGCAGTGGCAGACGAAGACGCCCACCTTCGGCTCTTCCTGAGAGGCGTCCCGCTCCAGCGGGAACACCCGCTCCCTGGCGAGATTGCCGCGCCGGTAGTCGAGCAGCTCCCCGCACTGGGCGCCCGCCGCGCTCGCGCTGTAAACCGACTCGGGGATGTCCGTCGGTCCCTGGAAGGCGCCGCACGCATAGATCCCGGGCCTGGTGGTCTCCATGGGTCCCGAGAGATTCGCCTTGCTGAACCCGTGCGGTTCGAGCTCGATGCCGAAGGTCGTTGCCAGGGGGAGGGATTTCAACTCTGTCCCCTTGGGCGGGTTCAATCCGACGGAGAGAACCACCATGTCGAACTCTTCCTCCACCACGCGGTCGTCGGGTCCGCAATACCGTATGGCGACGCTCCCGGTCTCCGGGTTCTCCCTGACGATCGAGACGTAGCTGCGGAAAAAGCGCACGCCGGGCAGGTTTTCCGCCCTCTCGTAGAACCGCTCGAAGTCCTTGCCGTGGGAACGGATATCGTTGTGGAAGACGGTGCACTCCGCATCGGCGTCGTGCTCCTTGGTGAGGATCACCTGCTTCTGGGTGTAGGTGCAGCAAACGGCCGAGCAATAGCTGTTCTCGCCGGGGGTAACCCGCCGCGACCCGACGCACTGGATCCAGGCGATTTTATGGGGGTGCTTCTTGTCCGACTCGCGCCTGACCTCGCCCTCGTAAGGTCCGGTGGCGCAGAGCAGCCGTTCGTAGTCCATGCTGGTGACCACGTTGGCGAATTGGCCGTAGCGGTATTCCTCCTTGACCTTGGGATCGAAGGGCTCAAAACCGGGAGACAGGACGATCGCCCCGACATTGACCTCCAGCTTCTGCGGCGTCTGATCGAAGTCGATGGCGTTGTTCTTGCAGACCCCCTCGCAGATGCGGCACTTCTTCTCCTTGAGGTAGATGCAGCTCTCGTCGATGTAGGTGACGAGCGGAATGGCCTGGGCAAAATAGA
>Ga0233425_10004363_pt1 | contig 23883 bp, 29 predicted proteins | sample Watercolumn_Towu_2_FD_181712 | JGI IMG/M metagenome (GOLD analysis project Ga0233425, IMG submission 181712) | Freshwater microbial communities from Lake Towuti, South Sulawesi, Indonesia - Watercolumn_Towuti2014_140_MG | ecosystem: Environmental > Aquatic > Freshwater > Lake | place... | reverse complement strand
AACTTTGACTTCGACAGCCTGCTGGAGATGGTGCTGGAATGCGGTCGGGTGAACCTGCGCGTGATGGAGATGTTGGATGCCGGCAATGCGGAACGTTTCGGTGCGCCGGCGCCCAGTACGGTGTACGAAGGAACGAAAGCGGGTCCAGGCATTCTGGTCACGGGTCATGACTTATTAGATTTATCGGATCTGCTCGAACAGGCTGCCGGCACCGGGGTCCAGGTCTACACCCACGGTGAAATGCTGCCGGCCCACAGCTATCCAAAGCTACGGGCGCACGAGCATCTGGCGGGGCACTTTGGAACCGCGTGGCAAAATCAGAACCTCGAATTTACGCAATTTTCTGGTCCGATCGTGGCGACCACCAACTGCGTCATGCTTCCGTGGCCGACATATAAAGATCGTCTTTTTACCACCCGTATCACCGCTGTCCCCGGAGGAACACGTCTCAGAACCAACGATTTTTCGTGTGTGATCGATCAGGCGAAGGCCTGTCCTCCGCTTCCGGACAGGCGGGTGGGCGAATCGACTATCGGATTCAATCATAGGACGGTCTTGGGGCTGTCCGATACACTCATTCAGGCACTGAGGTCCGGTACGGTAAAACAGCTCTATCTGATCGGCGGTTGCGACGGGACGAAGAGTGAGCGGAGCTACTATACGGAAGTCGCACGGTCGACACCCCATGAATCGATCATGTTGACGGTCGGCTGCGGCAAATACCGTATTCGCGGTCAGGATTACGGAGAGGTGGCGGGTCTGCCCCGACTCCTCGATATGGGGCAGTGCAACGATGCGTTCAGCGCTATTCAGGTTGCTCTGGGACTCGCCAAGGCGTTAAATTGCAGCATGAACGACCTGCCGCTGACGCTGGTTATTTCCTGGTACGAGCAGAAGGCGGTCGCCGTCCTGCTGACGCTGTTGCACTTGGGGGTCAAGGGCATCCGGATCGGTCCATCAGCTCCGGCGTTTGTCAGCCCCAAAGTCTTTGAGGTGCTTCAAGAGAAGTTTGACTTGAAGCTCATTGAAAGCGAACCGCCGCGCGAGTTGTTCGAGTTTGCAGAGGCATAGCCTGTGACTCGCACGGAACGGATAGCGTGACGATGCCGTCTTCCATGCCGCCGTTCTTTTCGCGAGTGCGCCTCCCGCTCCTTGCAAAACTGTCGGTCATCATTACCTTCACGATCTGCCTTACCGCGGGAGCTATCGGTGTTGTGGTGTTGCAGCGACAGGGCACATTGCTCCGACAGGAACTCACAGCGCGCGGCCGGACACTGATTCAGCACCTGTCGGTCAATGCCTCAACCCCGTTATTGGAACGCGATGAGCTGGCTCTGCACGTGCTGGTCGAAGAGACAGCGCGCAACAAAGATGTGTCCTATGTTGCCGTTGTCGATCGTAAGGGGATCGTGTTGGCCCACAGCGATCTGCGCCTGATCGGCAAGACGCTTTCTGATCTCGATCCGCAACAGCCGGCGCAATCGTTGGACTTCGGGATTCCTGTCAGGTTCCAGAAAGTTGAGCTGGGACAAGTCAGGATCGGGATGAGCGAGGAGGGGATCCGACAGAACTTTCGCCAGGCGCGCCTTTTTATCATTGGGCTGGTACTCGGTATTATCGCCCTCGGGCTCGGCGTATCGGTCTATGCCGGGAGTGTGTTCGCCAGACCGATCCGCCTGTTGGCGGAAGGTGCCAAGGCTGTCGGTCGTCGGAATTTTGACCTTCGTCTGCCTGCATTAAGCGCCGGGCCCGGCGCGGACGAACTGACCGATCTGGGTGCGGCCTTCAATGAGATGGCTGAGGGCTTACGCCAAAAGGAGCTGCTGCAAGACTCCTTTGGCCGATACGTCAGTCCTGAGATTGCTGAGATGATCTTTGAGAGCGCGGACGGCGCTTGGCTGACGCCGGCTCGGCGTGAAGTGACCGTCCTGTTTGTGGATGTGCGCGGCTTCACCCCCTATGCCGAACGTACGGCCCCCGATGCGGTTATCGACATGTTGAATCGGTTCTTCGGACTTGCTGCGGCGTCCATCATGCGCAGCGGCGGCTTCATTAACAAATTCCTCGGTGATGCCCTGATGGCCGTCTTTGGCGCTCCAGCTCCTCAAGTGGAACATTCGTACAATGCAGCTATAGCTGCCCTTGAGATCCAGCGCGCAGTCTTGGAACTGAATACCACCTACCGTCTGGAGGGTCGCGAGCCGATCGAGGTCGGGATCGGGATCAACCGCGGCGAAGTGGTTGCAGGGTCGGTCGGCTCGCAGGAAAGGATGGAGTATACCGTGGTAGGCGATACCGTCAACGTGGCATCCCGGCTGACTGCTGCCGCTGGCGCCGGTGAGATCCTCATCAGTCAGTCGGCATATAGCCCGGTTGCCGATAGATTTCACGTCAGGTCCGTCTCGCCCTTGCTGCTGAAAGGCAAGACTGAATTCCTGCAGGTGTTCTTGCTGACAGGCAAACAGGGAGATCTGTCTCCGGAGAGTGTCCGTGCTGTCTAACCGGTTGTTGGCGACCGTGTTGTGTGCGGCGATGACGATGGTCGCGTGCGCTCCGGCCATAAAAAACGGGAGCGGCCGGACAGGGGTTCCGGAGCACGTGCGGACGTCGGATGAGTTCGTCGCCCTTGTTGTCGGTCCGGACGATACGCCGGAGCGGTTGGCGGAGCAGTACCTCGGGAGCCCGAAGCGAGCATGGGAAATCATCGAATTCAGAGGCGAGACGCCGATTGTGACTGGTGAGGTTGTCGTCATCCCTCTTCGCCCAAAAAGGCTTGGCGGTATCGAGGCGGACGGCTATCAGGTTATTCCAATTCTGACATACCATGACATCCAGCCGGCCAGCAAGAGCCGGTTCACCATTACGCCTGAGCTGTTCGAAATGCAACTCCGCTACCTTGCCGAGCACGGATACGTGGGGATCACTCTGGATGACCTGGATCGGTTCCTCCGTTACGAGCGTCCGGTACCGCGCAAGGCCGTCATCATTACCGTGGACGATGGCTACAAATCTATGAAGACGATTGCAGCGCCCTTGCTGGCCAAGTACCGATTTCCCGCTACCTTTTTCATCTATACCGACTATATTGGTACAGGAGGCAACTCTCTTTCGTGGGCCGATCTTCGTCAGTTAAAGGCTCAGGGCTTCGATATCCAATCCCATTCCAAGAGCCATTCGAATTTAGCTCTCCCGAGAGCCGGCGATACCGCTGTCGATCGCTCGCGATGGTTAGATGCAGAAATTGTCGAGACCCGTAAGGTGATGGCGCAACAACTTGCTGGAGAGATCCGTTACTTCGCCTACCCCTATGGCGGATTTACTCCGGATGTCGTTGCCACGGTCAAGGGTGCCGGCTATGCAGTCGGCCTTGGAGCAAAAAAGGGATCGAATCCGTTTTTTGCGTACCGTTACCGTCTCAAGCGATATAGCATTTTCATGCATGCCGACATGGCTACTTTCGTCCAGATGCTTCAGACGTATGAGCGGGACTGAGGGGTCTTGATGCGCGCAATCGGGTCTGGTGCTCTGATCACGATGATAGTGCTCCTGTCGGGTTGCGCCTCCTTCTTTCGGTTATCGCCTGATGCGGCCTTTCAAAAGGCCATTCGCGTTAACGAGACTGAGGCGCTCCGCCTGGAGCAGGCTGGCCGCCTTCAAGAGGCCCTCGACCGCTGGAAGATCGTCTTGACGATTGATACACAGCATACGACTGCTTTACAGAAAATTCAGCAACTCTCAACTGTGGTGCGTGAACAATCTCGACGGCAGGTAGCGCTAGGAAAAGAGATGCTGCAGCGACGTGACCGTCAAGCGGCTCAACAGCACTACTTGACCGCCCTCCGCCTGGATCCTCAGAGCCGTGAGGCCCTGCAGGGCCTGTACACCGTCGATGAGCAGTTGGGCGACCATTCGGCCTTTGCGAAGTCTCGAATGCGTGGGGCTCGGGCTGATGCGGCGCCACTCACAATGAGTTCGGAGGACGATGAAGAGACCGGCGAGGAGATAAGCCTGAGCGAAGCGATCGAGCTGTTTCGGCGAAAAGAGTACCGCGCCGCCATCGATGCGTTCAGCCGCGTCCTGACCAGCGACCCGCATCTCCGAGAAGCGGTAGAGTACCAGAAGCTCGCGTATTATAATCAAGGAATTGAGTATTTTGAAAAGGCCTCGTACACTGAAGCGCTGGATATGTTCGATCGGCTGAAGAAACTCCAACCGGATTTCAAGCGGGTTTCCCATTACTGGGGGCAGACTCGCGAAAAGATAGCCGAGCAGCACTACCTGGCCGGCATCCGTCACTTTAAAGAGCAGCAACTGAAAGAGGCGATCAGGGAGTGGGATCAGGCGCTGGCGCTTAACCCAAGCTTGGAGAATGCCAGGCGATCAAGGGAGCGCGCAAACCGCCTGTTGAAGAATCTTGAAACCATCCAGTGAGCTTTTGCCAATCTCTTCCGAACCGATAACGGTTCGGTCAGGTGGCTAACTTGGCAGCGGACAACCGGGGACGCCGGTAGGTCGCCGTCGATACCGCCAATTCGCCGGAGTTCGTCAGGAGACTATGCGCATTCACACGTTAGGCTGTTTCGGTGGCGAGACGTATGGTTGTCACCTCACGTGCCTGTTAGTTGATAGCGAGCTGTTGATCGATGCCGGTTCCGTAACTGCCGGCCTTTCCCTTAACGCCCAGGACGGCATCAATTACGTCCTGATCAGTCACGCCCACATCAGTCATGTGGTTGGACTGGCCTATCTGGCGGATAATCTCTTTGGGAGCAGATCGCATCCTCTCGAGATCTGGAGCATTCAGCCGGTTATTGATCAGATAAAGAGGCATCTCTTCAACGGAACGATGTGGCCCGATTTCAGTGTATGCCCGTCTACGCTGCAGCCCACCATATCCTTCCATGCGCTGTCTGAAGGCCGCCCGCATCAAATAGGCCGATACGAGGTGACGGCAGTTCGCGTGCACCATACGGTTGATGCGGCGGGCTATGTCATCTCCGACGGTACCTCGTCAATCCTCTATCAGGGGGATAGCGGTCCGACGACCGAGTTGTGGCGTACGGCCAACCGGATCGCCAAACTGGATGCCGTCATTGTCGAAACTTCATTTCCAAACCGATTGGGCGATCATGCGGTTCGGACCGGCCACCTGACCCCGGAGCTGCTCAAGGCCGAGCTGGCCAAGCTCACGGTCCAGACATCGGTCTATGCGCAGCACATGAAGCCTCAATATGTGTCGGAGATTGTAGGAGAGCTCGCTGCACTTTCCGATCCGCCGGTCTTGCCGCTCGACCAGGGGAAAACGTACGGCTTCGGCGCCCCTTAATCACTCTTGGTCTTTGCTGCTTCCGTTGTCGCGCCGGGCTTCTCGGTGATGGCGCCTCGGGCGATCTCGACCGTGACATTCTCGGCGATCCTGACCTTGACCCGGTTGTCCTCGCCAAATTTGACAATCGTGCCGTATAGTCCCCCGGTCGTTACGATCTGATCGCCGGTCTTCAGATTTGCGAGCATATCCTTTTGCTCTTGCTGCTTCTTTTGCTGGGGACGAATCATTAAGAAATAAAAGACAGCGAATATCACTACTGAAGGGAGAAGGACCGGGAGTATACTCGCTGGTCCGCCTTCAGGTGTCGTCCCCTGTTGCGCATACGCTATTCCCATTTTCTGACCTCCTTGTAAGGTGTTGTGTTATGCCGCTGTTTCGTTATGATTCGACGTATTGATCTTCTCAAGAAACCGTGTCCGGAATGCCGTGAGGCTCCCATCTTCAATAGCTTGGCGGATCTGCCGCATAAGCGTAACATAAAAATGCAGATTGTGAAGCGTATTCAAGCGCAGTCCAAGGATCTCGCCGGCCATAAAGAGGTGTCGGAGATAGGCGCGGGAGAAGTGGCGACAGGTGTAACAATCACAGTCGGGATCGGGTGGCCGCTCATCTGACGCATACGCCGCCCCCTTGATATTGATTCGGCCCTGGCCGGTAAACAGGCTTCCGGTTCTCCCGTGCCTGGTAGGCATCACACAGTCAAACATATCTACTCCACGTACGACGCATTCCACGAGATCCTCGGGCGTTCCGACTCCCATCAGATAGCGGGGCCGATCGGCAGGCAGGAGCGGCGTGACATGAGCGACGGTGTCGTACATGACGGCTTTCGGTTCGCCGACGGCGAGGCCGCCTAATGCGTAGCCGTCAAAGCCGATCTTCTGTAACGCTGTTGCGGCCTGTTCTCGCAGCGTCTTATCGGTCCCGCCTTGCAGGATGCCGAACAGCGCCGGTTGTCCGTCGGGATGCGCCGTCCGAGACCGCTCCGCCCACCTGAGCGTAAGCTCCAGCGCTCGCTGCAGATAATCGGTGGTCGACGGATAGGGGGCGCACTCGTCAAGCGGCATGATAATATCCGCCCCAAGCGATTGTTGGACGTGGATGGCCAGCTCCGGCGAGAGCACGTGAAGTGACCCGTCAAGATGGGATCGAAAGCTTACCCCATCCTCCGAGATCTGCCGTAATTGAGCCAGACTGTACACCTGAAACCCTCCGCTGTCGGTCAGGATCGATCCGGACCACGCCATGAAGCGATGCAAACCGCCCAACTTCTCAATAAGCTGGTGGCCGGGGCGCAGGTACAGGTGGTAGGTGTTACACAGGGCCAACTGTACCCCTTCGATCTCGAGTTCATGAGGCGTGAGCGCCTTCACTGCGCCTCCCGTCCCGCAGGGCATAAACACAGGCGTCTCCACCGTACCGTGGGGTGTCGTCAGCCGCCCCCGCCGCGCACCTGTGGCGATATCGGTCTTCAGTAACTCAAAGGTCACGGGCTTTCCTGTTAGCTGTCAGCTTTTAGCGCTCAGCTAGGGTGGAACTTGCTGACGGCTGATCGCTGAAAGCTATTTTGCTGCCTTCTCACACAATCAACATCGCGTCGCCGTAGGAATAGAAACGGTAGCGCCACGTAATGGCCTCGCGATATGCAGCTAAAACATTCTCCCGACCCGCAAAGGCGGAGACCAGCATCAGGAGGGTGGAGCGAGGCAAATGAAAGTTGGTAATCAGGCCGTCGATGCTCTTGAAACGATAGCCCGGACAGATAAAAAGATCGGTGATCCCGGCTCCGGCCCGTATCTCGCCCATCGCTGCGGTATGCTCAAGAGTTCTGACAGTCGTTGTTCCTACCGCGATTACCCTCCGCCCCTCTCTTCTGGCGGCCTTGACCGCTAGGGCCGTCTGCTCCGGAATGATGTAGCGCTCCGGTTCCATTCGATGTCGAGCCACCTCCTCCACTCGGATCGGACGAAACGTGCCGGGGCCGACATAGAGGGTAATCGGGACTACTATGACGCCTTGCTGCGTGAGCGTCTCAATCAGTTCCGGCGTGAAGTGAAGACCGGCCGTCGGCGCCGCGATGGCTCCCTCATGCCTGGCATACACCGTCTGGTACCGCTCCCGATCTACCAGCGTGTCGTCTTTGGCTGACCGCTGACCGCTGACTGCTGACTGCTGACTTTTGATGTACGGCGGTACCGGCATCTGACCAAATCGCCACAAGAGGTCGGCGAGTCTTCCGTCATACACAAGCTTGAGTAGATGGCGTCCCTCACCGCGTTTCTCTATCACCTCTGCTGTAATTGTACCCTCGGCTAAGACAAGGCGGTCGCCTACGCGAACCTGTTTGGATGGCTTGATCAGAGCCTCCCAGTAACCGGTTTCGGCATGGCGTGAGTCGGGACCGACGTCAACATCGGTCAGGAGCAGTACCTCGATATGCTGCTGCCGCTCAGTTCGACCGAAAAGCCTGGCTGGGATCACCTTTGCCTCATTAATGATCAACAGGTCTCCAGGAGCGAGGTATTTCGGAAGGTCGCGGAAGGTCTGATGGCGAAGCGCGCCTGCACACCGATCCAGGACCAGGAGGCGCGAGCGATCACGTTCGGAGACGGGCGCCTGGGCAATCAGATCGGGGGGCAGGGTGTAGTCAAAATCGGCTGTTCGAAGCGGACTAGGCACTGGAGGAGTCGGCTCCCGGCGGCATCGTCGTCGCTCATCGGCGGCGGAATAATGAAAAGAGCAGGGTGAGAAGGATACTCAAGAGTATTGAGGTGGTGAGGGGAAAATAGAATGAGAAGTTCTTCCGTTGGATATAGATGTCCCCTGGCAGCTTCCCAATAAAAGGGACCTTTCCGATAAACAGGAGGAGTCCCCCTATCGCGGCTATCACGAGGCCAAACAGGATCAACATCCTGGCAAGTGAATCCATTTCCTGCACGACTCTCCTGTTTCCAGTGATGTTGAGCGCTCCCGTCAACTGTGCCATAACTCGCCCTGCAACTCAGCCGGGCGTGGGAGCTTGAAGTGATCAAAGGCCAGACGGGTCACGGTGCGGCCCCGTGGCGTCCTGGCCAAAAACCCCCGCTGGATCAAGAACGGCTCATAGACGTCCTCAATCGTGTCTTTTTCCTCGCCCACCGCAACTGCCAGCGTCTCGATACCAACCGGCCCGCCCCCAAATTTATTGATGATGGTGTGCAGAATCCGCCGATCCATTTCGTCAAACCCGTTCGTGTCGACCTCGAGCCGCTCCAGCGCCGTCTGCGCAACGTCGCGAGTGATGGTGCCGTCCCCAAGCACCTGGGCGAAGTCCCTGACGCGCCGCAGCAGGCGATTGGCCACGCGAGGGGTCCCGCGGGAGCGTCGCGCAATCTCCCGCGCGCCATCCTCCGTGATCGACACCCCCAGGATCTCCGTCGACCGCAACACGATCCTGAAAAGGTCGGTCTCATCGTAAAAGTCCAGGCGCTGGACGACGCCGAACCGATTGAGCAGAGGTGAGGCCAGAAGGCCCGCCCGAGTCGTTGCCCCGATCAAGGTGAAACGCGGCAGCTTCAGCCGATAGCTCTGGGCGCTCGGACCTTGACCAATGATCAGATCCAGCCGGTAATCTTCCATGGCCGGGTAGAGCGTCTCTTCAACCAGAGGATTCAGCCGGTGGATCTCGTCGATGAACAGGACATCCTGTTCGCGGAGATTGGAGAGGATCGCCGCCAGGTCCTTCTGCCGTTCGATCACCGGTCCGGAGGTGACCCGGATGCTCACCCCCATCTCCGAGGCGATGATAAAGGCGAGGGAGGTCTTGCCAAGCCCAGGAGGACCGTAGAAGAGCAGGTGGTCCAGAGGCTCTCTTCGCGCTTTGGCTCCCTGGACGAAAACCTGGAGGTTTGCCTTCACCTTGTCCTGGCCGATATAGTCGTCCCAGACCTTCGGCCGTAAACTCTGCTCTAGCTCTTGATCCTCGTCCTGAAGCTGCCGACTCGCCGGCCGTTCCCGGTCGCTTTCTTTCTTCTGCTTCGCCGATGTCATAGCCGCTTCCCCGTCCCCTCGGAGAGATACGTCAGCGCCTGTTTGACGACCTTCTCAAAGTCCGCCCCATCGCCGACAGCGTGGTGCGCCGCCTCGGCCGTCGCCGAGGCCTCTTTGCGGTTGCAGCCTAAGTTCAGCAGCGCCGAGACGACATCCTCGATAATTCGATTTCGCTCCGGGCTTGACTGACGGCCGACCACGATCCGACTTCTGCAGGGAACCTCCATGACCTTGTCCTTCAACTCTACGATGATCCGCTCGGCCGTTTTTCGCCCGACCCCTGGAATCGCCTTGAGTCGTGCGATATCGCCCTCCAGGACAGCCGGGACGAACTCCTCCACGGCGATGCCGGACAGGATGTTGGCTGCGAGGCGAGGCCCGATCCCGGAGACCCCCGTCAGCAGCTCGAACGTCATCTTCTCCTCGAGCGCGTAAAACCCGTAAAGCTGGATGGCATCCTCGCGAACATGTGTGTAGACGCGGAGCCGCACCTCCTGTTGAATCTCCGGGAGCTGATAGAACGTCGAAAGCGGAACAAAGACCTGGTAGCCGACACCGTTCACGTCGATGACAATCTGTCCGGGATCCTTGGACACCAACAGACCGCGAAGTTGAGCGATCACCGTCCTCCGCCTCTCAAGAGATGCAGAAGTCTGGCCGAATGATGGTGGCAAATGGCGACGGCCAACGCATCGGCCGCGTCGGTTGAGCGGATCGGCTCATTCAGATCCAGGAGCGACTGCACCATCTGCTGAACCTGATGTTTCCCCGCGCCGCCATATCCCGTGACAGCGCTTTTGATCTGTAGCGGGGTATACTCCGCGATGGTGACCCCGCTGAGCGTGGCCGCGAGAATCGCGACCCCTCTCACCTGGCCCAACTTGAACGCGCTTTGTGCGTTTTTCGCGAAGATCAGGCTTTCGACGGCTGCCCACTCCGGCTGATGACGACGGATCAGCTCGGCCAGTCGACTGAAGATCTGTTGCAGGCGGGAAGGAAAGGGGTCGCCGGGTGCGGTAATGATGCTGCCATATTCCACGGCTCGCAATACACCGTTACTGCGAGCCACCATCCCGTAGCCGGTCGCGCCGGCCCCCGGATCGACTCCTAAGACCAGCACGGTAGTTCCATCGGGATCATGAGGCGATCCAATGGTTCAACAGCGCGCACCACTGGCCTAGCCGGTTACTGCCGCCATGATCTCTTCCGGGATATCGAAGTTCGCGTAGACATTCTGGACGTCGTCATGCTCTTCGAGCATTTCCATCAACTGGAGCACCTGCTGCGCCTGCTTCCCTTCCAACTTTACGGTGCTCTGGGGAAGCATGGTGACCTCTCCTTCGGCGATCTCGATCTTTTCCTTCGCCAGCGACTCCTTCACCCGCTCCAGATCTTTTGGCGCCGTGATCACCTCGAAGGTGTCATCCGATCGCCGAACATCCTCGGCGCCCGCCTCCAGCACAACGCCCAACAGCCGATCTTCATCCGCCGCGGCCGCGTCTACCTGAATCAGCCCCTTCTTTTCAAACATCCAGGCGACGCATCCCGATTCTCCAAGGTTACCCCCGTACTTGGCAAACGCCTTGCGGATCTCCGGAGCGGTTCGGTTCTTATTGTCGGTCACGATCTCCAGCAAGACCGCGACGCCTCCCGGCCCATACCCTTCATAGATATACTCCTCATAGGAGGTACCGGGGAGTTCGCCCGTGCCCTTCTGAATGGCTCGCTGGATGTTATCCTGTGGCATATTGACAGCCTTCGCCTTCTCGATTGCTAATCGAAGACGAGGATTCCCATCCGGGTCGCCGCCGCCGACCCTGGCGGCTACGGTCACCTCGCGGATAATCTTCGTAAACGTACGACCTCGCTGGGCGTCGACCTTGGCTTTTTTGTGTTTGATGCCCGCCCACTTAGAATGGCCCGACATAGACTCACCTCCTTACTGTAAGGCGAAAATAACACACTAATTTGCAGATTGTAAAGAGTAATTGAGGCCCGGAAAAGGCACAAGGGGGCCGGGTTTTTACCCCGGCCCCCTTGTGGTGCCAAGCGGTAGGAGTTTCAGAGAATTGGACGCTCAGTGATGCGGCTCGAAGGTGCCCTGCAGGAAATCGGTTCGAGTGCCGCCTCCGGCGACATGTGTAGCCGTGGCTACATCACCGGTCTGTACATCCGGGACGTTTCCGTCACACGAGCCCTTCTCGTTTTGCACCGAGCCTTTCTTCAGCCTCACATCAACCTTAAACTCCGCCTGAACTGCATCATCATCGTCATCATCGTCATCATCGTCATCATCGATTTCGTCGAACTGAAGGCGGCACTCCACAAGAGTAGCGCCACTGCGGCTCAGGACCAGGCGGATATCTGCCTTCTCTGCCGAAGTCTCGTCCGTAATCCCAAGGCCAGGTGAAGGAACCGGAATCTTCACTGTCGCTTTAAACTCATCTTTCTTGATCGTTGTCACCCCTTTTTTGGTTCGGGTCTCCTTCTTGTGCCTCGCCTCGCCCTCGGCATCCGACTCAGGGGGAGGTGTGCCGAACGGCTCAAGCTCTGCCTCGACCTCAAGCTTTACCTTTGAATGTGAACCTGAGTGGCCGCCATTCGCCTGGCTGACACTGGTGGTTATGAAGACTGACACAGCAACACAGAGAGCAGCTACCAACAAGCTCCTAAATACCGCTTGCATCGCTTCACTCCTTCAGAAATGGTTGTCGAGAACGAAAGTGCCGACTCGTATAGATGGTTTCACCAACATGAAAGAGTGCAAGCGCGGTGCCACACAAATTAGCCAGGCGAGCCCCCACGATGTCCCCGAATATCCTACTGTCCGAAAGGGTTCAATGACCTCGCTGAGTCGTCACGCGGAAATATTTACACAGGTGGAGTTCGGCAGATGTTATTTTTTTCTACCCGCGTCACCGCACTAACGTTGGACGTCCGCGAGTAGATTACGTCATCAGGGTTGACGCAATGCTTCAATAAATTGTGTCGGATCGACCAGTGCGGCGCCGATCCTGAGCGCAAGGTGCAAATGGGGCGCGCGACTGTTCCCGGTGCTCCCGACTCGCCCGATCACGTCGCCTTTTTTGACTTCGTCCCCAACCTTCACGAGAAATGCCGACTGATGCAGGTATGAAGAGAAGATTCCCAGGCCATGATCAATAACCGTGATATTCCCTTCAAGCAGGTAGTCACGACCCAGATGCGCGACCTTTCCGGCGGCGATCGCTCGTATCGCAAAGCCCTCCGGAGCCTGAAAATCGGTTCCCCGGTGGAACCTGTACCAGTCCTGAGTGGGATTCATCCGAATCTGGCCAAAGGGGGTCGTCATCGATCCGGTATGATCCGTTTTTTCAATCGGGTCGGTTGTTCCGTCCTGCCAGCGGGGCAAAGGTGAAGAGACCTGAAACGCTGCGGTGATCTCCTTTTTCTCCCTGGCGATCCTGTCGAGGTCGGCCTGGTCAAAAACCTGTGTGTTCCAGGCTGAGCTGATACTCTTCTGAAATTCTCCTTTTTCCACAACAAGTGTTTTCGTGAACAACGCCCGTTGAGTTGCCGTCTCGTGCACGGCCATGTTGTAGGCGCCGGGCTGCTGATAGAGATCCACCGCCACAATGCCGAAAAGTACGCCATCCTTATTGAATACCGGGATCGCGGTGGGTACGCCGCCGGTGTCGATGACACCCTGAACGGCTGACGCGTTCGTGCCGTTGCTGATCCTGACGATCCGTACGTCGCCCTGGCGGAGCGTCAAACTATCCGGTCGCGCCTCTTGAGCTGCCGACTCGAGGGTCGTGGCGACAAGCAGGACTATCGCGATTGCGATCAATCGTGTCATGGTATGGGACCCAACTCCAGATGCTGCGGTGGTGTGTGTGGGAGCTTCCAGATGATCTCGGGATGATTGGTGGACCCGTGCATCTTGTTGGCCAGCTCGATACCCTGCCGGTAGCACCGTTCAAACTCGGCGAAGTTCTTGGCTTCGATCTGCAGTGCCAGCGGGTCGAAGATCGCCTTGGCGTAGCTGTCGAGCATCGTTTTATACTTCGGCCGCGTCGTATTGGCCTTCTTGAACAGACTTCGCAAGCCATTGAGTTGGTACGCGGCCAGCGCCCAATTGCCGCCCTTGGCGGCGTAGTAGCAGATCCAGTAGCGTTCACTCATCAGCGGCATCAACTGACCCAACCCGGGCTGCAGTTCGGCAATCTGGTCAAGAGTCAGCTCCCCATGTTTCGTGTGTCCGGCGATTGGTTTCTCGTCTGCCACGGCAACCTCCTCCACTGTGCTCAATATGCGCTACCACCACACCTCCAACAATCCCACTCTCTTAGCATCTTACGTTTTGCCGTGTTCTTCAAGACTAATTGTGCAAACCAAAGCGTTTCAGGCTTGTAGTTCGGCTTCAAGAATCATCTTGACCTGCGCCTTATAATACGTACACTGTACATATGGATGAGCTACGGTTCGAGTGGGGTGATGAGAAGGAAAAGGTCAATATCGGAAAGCACGGCATTTCCTTCGATGAAGCGCGCACGGTCTTTTACGATGAGCATGCCGTTCAATTCTTCGACCCAGACCATTCGGAGAACGAAGACCGCTTCATCCTGCTGGGGATAAGTTTTAAATTGCGGACTCTCGTCGTCTGTCACTGTTTTCGAGAAAGTGAAACCGTCGTTCGACTTTTCTCGGCACGGAAGGCAGACAGAGATGAGAAGCAGGAATATTGGAGGCGACGAAGATGAGAGACCATTACGATTTTTCGAAAATGAAAGGGCGCAAGAACCCGTACCTCAAATACTTGAAGCAACCGGTTACGATGAGGCTGGACCGTGACACTATCGCCTATTTCAGGTCGATTGCGGAGGAAACGGGCATTCCGTATCAGAGCCTGATCAATCTCTACCTTCGCGATTGTGCGGTCCATCACCGCAAACTGCACATGAAGTGGGCTTCCTGAGAAAGTTGGGCCATGCGCTGGGCGTGACTGCTCAGTCGCTACACCTCTTTGCGGTAAGAGAGTTCGGCTGTTCGGCCGATGGCAGCCCATCGCTTGCGGCGGCCGAACGGCTCGGCGAACCAGACTCGTCTTCCCATGTGCCATGGCACTCGGAGAAATTCCGACCCCCTCGGAAGAATTTCGACTCTTTCCGTAGATCTCCCGTCAAGCAGTCCTTCGCTCGACACCACTCCGACCTTTATCTATATTTAGTTAGAGAGATCACTTCGTAATCCCTCGCCGACCATTGGTGGCACGCGACTTGCGTTCTACCCTGTAGAAGGTTATGCAAAGGGTGAGAGTTGAATGATGGATGTTCATGTGATCGTCTGTTCCAATCGTTCGGAGCTGGTGGACGCCGCTTCCCGAGTGTACGACTCGGCAGAGTTCAGGCTTACGGTCTGCGAGTGCGGGCTTGAAGCCTTGGCGGCGGCCGAGGTTGTTGATGCCGATCTGCTGATCCTGGATCTGGAGACACCGGGGCTTGACTGTCTCTTGATGCTGGCGGCTATTCAGAAACTTGCCCCGACGCTGTCGATCGTGGCGGTGTCGACCAGGCCGCAGATGGATGCGCGGGTGGTTTCCCATAAAGGAGTATCGTACGTCACGCTTCCCTCCAGCTCTATCGGTGCGATGGAGACGCTCTTGGTCGGGTTGGCGCAGACCGAACGAACCAGGTTGGTGCCCGGTTCAACGCCAACCTAATGATGGGGATTGTTGATGGGTTCCCTCTTTGCAGTGGGATCCCGGAACGCCGGAGTAGGAAAATGAGCAGTTCATATCGTCACTCCCCTATGTATCGTCATTGGAGGCGGAGCAAGACCGCTGCGGATCCAAGTAGCGGGGCAGCAGAAGAAACAGTCCGGGAGGGTCGGATGGTCACCATTATCGAATACTCCGCGGAGAAAAAGGCCAGAAACAGCTATCCTTATAAAATCATATCTCCTCCCATTCCCGGCCGGTGTTGCCAGGCTCGCATGAATCGGATCGGGGCGATGCAGGCAGACGGCGACAATAAATTTTATTATAAGCGCTGTTCGCGCTGCGGTTTTACGGTCCGGGAGTTCGTGCCAACTACAGATATCGATCGGGTGCCAGGCGTAGGGGTATCGGGTTGGGATCGTACGGAGATCTGGCTTGACCGGATTCAGCGAGAAGCCCAAGCCGACATAGCCGCCTGACCGTAAACATGCGCGCTCCGGACTGCGCCTATGGTGGTCATGCGGTAGGGGTGCGGCGGAAAAGGTCTGGAAAAAAGCGGCTGTTGGCGCTACTATAAAATGTTCTCGCCGGGACGCGAAGCCGATTACACGCCTGGAGATCGGTGAGGGAACCGGTGTTGTGTGGGTTCGAATAGGCATGGCAGGAGAGGTAATGAGCAGGAGCTCAAAGGCTATTGAGGCCCTGGCTAACCAGGAATATAAATACGGGTTTGTGACGGAGATCGAGGAGGAGGCGATTCCTCACGGACTGAATGAGGAGATCATTCATCTCATTTCCGCCAAGAAACATGAGCCCGACTGGATGCTGCAATGGCGCCTGAAGGCCTACCGGCATTGGGCGAAGCTGGAAAAGTCAGAGGCGGAGCCGAAGTGGGCCAACGTCAAATATCCGCCCATCGACTACCAGGCCATCCGGTACTATGCGGCACCCAAGCAGCAGACGGCTGCGCCCAAGAGTCTCGACGAGGTCGATCCGAAGCTGTTGGAAACATTCGAGAAACTGGGCATCCCCCTGCTGGAGCAGAAGCGGCTCAGCGGCATCGCGGTCGATGCGGTCTTCGACAGCGTCTCGGTGGCCACGACGTTCAAAGAGAAGCTCGGCGAACTCGGGATCATCTTCTGCGCCTTTTCCGAGGCGGTACGGAACCACCCGGACCTGGTCAGAACGTACCTTGGGTCGGTGGCGCCGTACACCGACAACTTCTTCGCCTCGCTGAACTCCGCCGTCTTCAGTGATGGGTCGTTCTGCTATATCCCCAAAGGCGTACGCTGCCCGATGGAGCTCTCGACTTACTTTCGCATTAATGCTGCCGAGACCGGCCAGTTTGAGCGGACCTTGATTATTGCAGATGAGGGTGCCTACGTGAGCTACCTGGAGGGCTGTACCGCTCCGATGCGGGACGAGAACCAATTGCACGCCGCGGTGGTGGAGCTGATCGCCCACGATGACGCTCAGATCAAGTACTCGACGGTTCAGAACTGGTATCCGGGCGACAAGGAAGGGAAGGGCGGTATTTACAACTTCGTCACCAAGCGGGGCAAGTGCTTGGGTAAGCGCTCCAAGATCTCCTGGACGCAGGTGGAGACCGGGTCGGCGATTACCTGGAAGTACCCCAGTTGCATCCTGCAGGGCGATGATTCAATTGGGGAGTTCTATTCAGTTGCGCTGACCAACCACTACCAGCAGGCAGACACCGGCACCAAGATGATCCATCTCGGTAAGCGTACCAGAAGCACCATCATCTCAAAGGGTATCTCGGCCGGTCATGGACAGAACAGCTACCGCGGACTGGTCAAGATCATGAAGGGGGCGGTCGACGCGCGAAACTACTCGCAGTGCGACTCCTTGCTGCTCGGCGACAAGTGCGGCGCTCATACGTTCCCCTATCTGGAGGTCAACAACCACTCCTCGCAGCTCGAACATGAGGCCTCGACCTCGAAGATCGGCGAGGACCAGCTCTTTTATTGCAAGCAGCGCGGGATCTCCGCCGAGGATGCCGTCAATCTGATCGTCAACGGCTTCTGCAAGACGGTGCTGCGCGAACTGCCGATGGAGTTCGCCGTCGAGGCCCAGAAACTGCTGGGCGTAAGCCTCGAGGGGAGCGTCGGGTAACGATAGCCATCAGCCTTCAGCAGTCAGCACTCAGGGTGTAACTGAAAGCTGACGGCTGATTGCTTACAAAGGGATAAGGATGCTGCAGATCAACAACCTGCACGCGAAGGTGGGGGGCGCAGAGATTCTGCGCGGCGTCAATCTGGTGGTGCAGCACGGCGAGGTCCACGCCGTCATGGGTCCCAACGGCTCGGGCAAGAGTACATTGGCCTACGTACTGGCCGGTCGAGACGGCTATGAGGTTACAGCCGGCGAGATACTGTACGAGGGGAAAGATCTGCTCCGGATGCCGCCGGAAGAGCGCGCCCGTGAGGGGGTCTTTCTCTCCTTCCAATACCCGGTCGAGATCCCCGGCGTAAGCACCAGTTACTTCTTGAAGGCGGCTGTAAATGCCATACGAAAGTATCGCGGTCTCGATGAGCTGGATGCCATCGACTTCCTCAATCTGGTCAAGGAAAAGATGAGACTCGTCGAGCTGGATCAAAGCCTCCTGAATCGTCCGCTCAACGAAGGCTTCTCCGGTGGGGAGAAGAAGCGGAACGAGATCTTCCAGATGGCCGTGCTTGACCCAAAGTTGGCGATCCTGGATGAGACCGACTCCGGACTGGACATCGATGCCTTGAGGATCGTGGCGAACGGGATCGATGCGCTGAGAAGCCCGGACCGGGCGATGATTCTGATTACTCACTACCAGCGGTTATTGAACTACGTCACACCGGATGTCGTCCACGTACTGTTCGAGGGGCGAATCGTAAAGTCAGGAGGGCGGGAGCTGGCGCACGAGCTCGAGGCGAAAGGGTACGACTGGATCAAGGCGGAATCCGAGTTGAGTCAACAGACGGTCGCGCAGGAGACAGCAGCGACGTGATGCTTCAGGTTGCGGAAGAGCTGGCCGGCTATCGGCTGGAGTTTGAGCGGTTCGAACGGGCGGATGCGGGCAGGCGGCCCGAGTGGATCAGCCGGATTCGCACAGCGGCGTTCGATCGATTCGTCGAGTTGGGATTTCCCACAACCCGGCTCGAGGAGTGGAAGTATACGAATGTCGCCCCGATCGCGAAGACGCCGTTCCGGCGGGCAGGACAAGCCTGGAATACGTTACCGGTCGAATCGATCGAACCCTTCACCCTTGAGAAGGACGCGTGCGCTCAGCTCGTCTTTGTGAACGGCCATTACACACCTGAGCTGTCGTTCTTTGGGAAGCTTCCGGACGGCGTCGTGGTGAGCAGTCTGGCAACGGCACTGACATGTGACCCGGCCGCTGTCGAGCCGCACCTGGCTCGGTACGCCGACGACCGAAATCAGGCATTCATCGCGCTCAATACGGCCTTTATAGAGGACGGGGCGTTCGTGTTTATCCCGCAAGATACGATGATGGAGGCGCCCGTCCATTTGCTGTTCGTCTCTTCGCCGCCTGTCCCCGCAGGCTTCAAGCGGGGAGCCGACGATGAGGGCGGATTCGCGACCGTATCATATCCGCGGAACTTATTCGTGGTAGGGTCTCACAGCCAGGCTCATTTTGTCGAGAGCTATGTTGGCGTGAGAGACGGCGTCTATTGCGCCAACGCGGTGACCGAAATCGTTGGCGGTGAGAATGCCGTAATCGACCATTATAAAGTGCAGCAGGAAAGCAAGAAGGCCTTCCACGTGGCGACGGTTCAGGCGCAGCTTGGCTGCGGGAGCACGTTTTCGTCCTGCGCCATTGATCTGGGTGGCGGGCTTGTCCGGAATGATCTGAACGCGTCGCTCGATGGGGAGGGTGCCGAGTGCACGTTGAACGGCCTCTATATGGTGACAGATCGGCAGCACGTGGATAACCATACGCGGATCGATCATATCCGTCCGAATTGCAGCAGTCGCCAGCTTTATAAAGGTATTCTTGGCGAGCAATCGAGGGGGGTGTTCAACGGCAAGATTGTCGTCCATAAAGCCGCCAGGAGCACCGATGCCAGGCAGGTCAATAAGAACCTCCTGCTCTCTGAGGACGCTGTGATCGACAGCAAGCCGCAGTTAGAGATCTTTAACAACGATGTGAAATGCACCCATGGTACGACGATCGGCCAGCATAACCAGGATGCGATTTTTTATCTGCGTTCTCGCGGCATCGATCCGACGGCTGCCCGGAGCTTGTTGACCTATGCATTTGCAAGCGAACTGCTCGGCCATATTGCGATCAAGCCGATTCGCGCCAGACTCGAAGCGCTGCTGCTTGCGCGGCTCGGTAACGGTTCGATACCTGAGGAGGCATCATGAGAGCAGTGACAGAGATGGCGGCATCGACGACGCTGCCCGCGGCCGGTACGATGTTTGACGTGGAGCGCATCCGGAAGGATTTTCCCGTTCTCCGGCAGCTGGTCCACGGCAAGCCGCTGGTCTACCTCGATAATGCGGCGACAAGCCAGAAGCCGAAGGCCGTCGTGGAGACGATGGAGCGGTATTACCTGACTGGAAACTCCAATGTGCATCGGGGGATCCACCTCTTGAGCGAGCGGGCTACAGAGGCTTTTGAGGGTGCCAGGGCTAAAGCGGCGCGCTTTTTCAACGTGGGGGATGTGCGCGAGATTGTCTTTGTTCGCGGCGCCACAGAGGGGATCAACCTGGTGGCTCACAGCTTTGCCGGGCCACGTCTCGCGGCAGGGGACGAGGTCCTCATCTCGGAGATGGAGCACCACTCGAATATCGTTCCGTGGCAGATCGTGTGCCGGCAAACCGGCGCGCTCCTGCGGGTCGTACCGATCAACGACGACGGTGAGTTGCGAGTGGATGAATACGAGCGGTTGCTGAGTCCCAAAACGCGGTTGGTATCGATCACACACGTCTCAAATGCCCTTGGCACGATTAACCCGGTGAAGCAGCTCATTGAGATGGCGCACGAGCGGGGTGTGCCGGTCCTGATCGACGGCGCCCAGGCCGCGCCCCATCTGCCGGTAGATGTGCAGGCGCTGGACTGCGACTTCTATGTCTGCTCAGGTCACAAGCTGTTCGGTCCCACCGGCATCGGCGTGGTATTCGGGAAGGCCCGGCACCTTGAGGCGATGCCGCCATACCAGGGCGGGGGTGATATGATTCTCTCGGTCACCTTCGAGAAGACGATCTACAACGAGGCGCCGTTAAAGTTTGAGGCCGGCACGCCCCATATCGCCGGCGCCATCGGACTCGGTGCGGCGATCGATTACCTCGGCAGTATCGGACTGGACCGGATTGCCGCGTATGAGAGCGACCTGCTGGTCTACGCGACGGACGCCATCTCCACAATTCCAGGCATACGGATCATCGGAACCGCCAAAGAGAAAGCGAGTATTCTCTCCTTTGTCCTCGACGATGTCCACGCGCACGATATCGGCACGATTCTGGATCAGGAGGGGATTGCGATCCGAACCGGCCATCACTGCGCTCAGCCGGTGCTGCAGCGTTTTGGCGTACCGGCTACCGCAAGGGTGTCGATCGCGTTCTACAATACCCGGGACGAGGTCGACGCGCTTGTCAAGGCGATCTACAGGGCGACCGAGCTGTTTGGCTGATGTCGGACCTGCGCGAACTGTACCAGGAGGTCATTCTCGACCATAATAAGCGGCCGCAGAATTTCCGGACCCTGGAGAGCGCCAACCGTACAGCAGAAGGGTACAATCCGCTATGCGGTGATCAGATTACGGTCTACCTGCTTGTAGAGGATCAAGTGATCAAGGAGGTTGCCTTTCAGGGATCGGGGTGTGCCATTTCGAAAGCCTCCGCATCGATGATGACGACGGTTGTGAAAGGAAAGACGGCGGCAGATGCGGAGAGGCTTTTCAAGACCTTTCATAGAATGGTTACAGCCGATCCGGACACCGCATCTGATCCTGAGGCTATTGGAAAGCTGGCGGCCTTTGCGGGTGTACGGGAGTTTCCGGTTCGGGTAAAATGCGCGACATTGCCGTGGCACACGTTGCATGCCGCCTTGGAGGGAAAGGCGCACATTGCCTCCACAGAATAGGGTGGTTCGAATCAACGTCAACGAGGGCAGCCACCAGCCTTCAGCGCTCAGTATTCCCAGTTAGCTGAGAGCTGATCGCTGAAAGCTGAGAGCTGATTATTCATGGATACGAGTGAGATTGAGGCAGAGGTCATCGAGGCCCTGCGGACCTGTTATGATCCTGAGATCCCTGTGAACATCTATGATATGGGGCTGATCTATGATGTGAAGGCGGAGGACTCGGGACTGGTCAGGGTGGCGATGACCCTTACGTCGCCTCATTGCCCGGCTGCTGCGCAACTGCCGGCTGAAGTCGAGATGAAGGTGCGGTGCGTACCCGGCGTGACGGATGCCGAGGTTGCGGTCGTGTGGGACCCTCCATGGGATCCGTCCAAGCTTTCTGAAGCCGCCAAGCTTCAGCTTGGCTTCCTGTAGTCGTCGGTTTGTACTTGCATGTAAACGGCAGTTAACCCCAATCACTTAACGAGAGAGGAGAAGAACGATGGCGTACGTCGTAGCCGATCCATGTATCGGCACCAAAGACCATGCATGTGTGGATGTCTGCCCGGTGGAATGTTTCTACGAGGGCGACGAATTGCTCTTTATTCACCCGGAGGAGTGCATCGATTGTGCTGCCTGTGAGCCCGAGTGCCCGGTTGCCGCGATCTTCGAAGCAAGCCAGGTCCCGGAGCAGTGGAAGGATTTCATCCAGATGAATGCCGATGCGTGCAAGGAGGGACATACGCTTCCGGTGGCGGTCCAGCGAGCGGTATGGGAAGCCCAGAAGGAGGAAGAGGGGAGCGCCGCGAACCTCTACTATAAGAAGTACCCACCGAAGCACTAAACCCCAAAATCCCCCCTCGCCCCCCTTTACCAAAGGGGGGTTGGGGGGGATTTGATGGGGAGATTTGGAGTAACGGCGAGGGGAAGGAGATTGATAGATGGCAGGGTTTGTGAAGGTGGCGACAACCGACGAACTGCCTTCTGGCCAGGCGAAGAAGGTAGACATCGGGGAGAAGACCATTGCCCTCTTCAATATCAGCGGGAGCTATCATGCTATCGATGACACCTGTACCCATGAAGGCGGTCCTCTTTCTGAAGGTGAAATTGAAGGGAATATTGTGACTTGCCCTTGGCACGGTGCTCGGTTTAACGTGACGACCGGGGAAGTGGTTAGGCCGCCCGCGGAAGAGTCAGTGTCCTACTATCAGAGTCGCGTAAACGGCTCGGATATCGAAGTTGAATCCTGAAAGGCTTGGCGGATGTTTCTTGATCTGTTGAACAGACCGCTCCGCAGTTTGCGCCTGTCCGTGACCGACAGGTGCAATCTGCGCTGCCAGTACTGTATGCCCGAAGAGGAGTACGTCTGGCTTCCACGCCGGGAGATCCTGACGTTGGAGGAAGCGAGCGGCTTAGTGGATATCTTTGCAGAGCTCGGCGTCACCAAGATCCGCCTCACGGGGGGCGAACCGCTCGTCCGCAGAGATGTTGCGACGTTGGTGAAGATGATCGCACGCAACCCGAGGATCGAGGACCTGGCGATCACCACAAACGGGCTGTTGTTGGCTGAGTCCGCGCAGGCATTGTATGACGCCGGCCTGCACCGCGTGACAGTCAGTCTGGATACCCTGCGCCCCGATCGCTTTACGGCACTGACGCGAAAAGACTCCCACGCAAAGGTGTTGAATGGGATCAAGGCGGCTCAACAGGTCGGCTTCAAGGGATTGAAGATCGATAGTGTCATCATGCGGGGGGTCAACGAAGATGAGCTAGTTGATCTGCTGGAGTTCGGCAGGCAGGTCAGCGCCGAGGTCCGGTTTATCGAGTACATGGACGTGGGCGGGGCGACTCGCTGGTCGATGGACAAGGTTGTGTCCAGAGTGGAGATGCTCGACGTGCTGACGCGACAGTATGGCCGCATCGAGCCGGTCGCGTCCGCGGGCTGGGCGCCGGCCGATCAGTTCATCCTGCGGGATGGGACGATCTTCGGTATTGTCGCATCGACGACCACGCCGTTCTGCCGCACCTGCGATAGAAGCCGGCTGACCGCTGATGGGACATGGTATTTATGCCTGTATGCCCAACGCGGGACCGACCTGCGGACCCCGTTGCGGGCGGGCGCCTCGAAGGAGGCGCTGATTTCCATGATCATCTCCGGATGGACCAAGCGAAGCGATCGCGGTGCCGAAGAGCGGCATGAACTGCGGACTCGAAACGTATTGGTCCCGGTAGAGGCACTCAGGCAAGACCCCCACCTCGAAATGCACACCAGAGGCGGGTAAGAAGCAAGTGCGCTAAGATATCCCCCTACTCGATTACCTCTGCTAGGTGCTTGTCCGTGAGAATCAGTTTGTTGACCACTGTCGAGATGTCGGTCTTCTTCTTCCGGGCAATGCGTTGCACAAAGGCCATCGCCTCGGAATCGAGGTACACGGGAAGGCTGAGTTTAAGACCCGGCCTGTAAAACTTACCCCGAACTCCCTTCGAAAAGTCGTACTCCTTTCTCATCTCCACACGAGCCATACTGTTCCCTCTCGCGCTTGGTGGCTTTCCGACTCATAATGATCCGCGTTCGGCACCGTTCCTCGTCGATTGGCTGGAATGTGTGGGAAACTACGAGAAACTCGTATCCCAAGCCCTCACTTTCGACGTTGTAGTAGCTGATAGCTTCAAGGAACTCGTTTTCGGCCGCAACGAGGAAGTCGACACGCATCAAATATCGCCCCGCTCGATCCGGGCGAAGAC
>Ga0233425_10004362_pt1 | contig 23892 bp, 14 predicted proteins | sample Watercolumn_Towu_2_FD_181712 | JGI IMG/M metagenome (GOLD analysis project Ga0233425, IMG submission 181712) | Freshwater microbial communities from Lake Towuti, South Sulawesi, Indonesia - Watercolumn_Towuti2014_140_MG | ecosystem: Environmental > Aquatic > Freshwater > Lake | place... | reverse complement strand
AGCCGGGCGCCAGGCGCTGGCCGCTGCCCAGTCCCGGGGATGGGGAGACCCGGACCTCATCGAGCGTTCGTTTGCCGTGGCCGCGCACCTGGCTTCGGCCACGGGCCGGAGGGGCACCATCCGCGACACGGTGCGCAGCGCGCTCATCCAGGCCGAGGGGCACCCCGATACCCGTCTCCAGGTAGCGCAGCGTCTCCTCGAGCTGGAGTACCTGGACGAGGCAGGGCAGCAGCTCGAGATCCTGGCCATCTACCAGGCCGACAGCATCGATCCTTCGTTGCGCCTGCTGCAGCTCGCGCTCATGCGGGGCGATTCTGCAAAGGCCCTCGAGGTCGCGGCGCGGGCGAGCTATGCGGGCAGCAACCTGCTCAACCGTCTCCTCTCCTTCGCAGAGTCCGCCCGGTCCCGGGCAGCGTTCGGCGTCGCGCTGGAACTGTATCGGAACGCGCTGGCCCTCGACCCCACCAATCGCCCTCTCCTCTTCAACGTTGCCGAGCTGGAGCTCGTGGTCGGTGATCCCGGCCGGGCATGGGAAGCGTTCACCACCTACGCCCGGTCCGGAGAGCCGAGCCCCAGGGCCGCGCTCGAGGTCGTACAGAACATGGTGAGATACGACCACGTCGGCATGGCGGCCGCCTTCCTGGTGGATGCGGACGGCCCCGAGGCAGCGCTGGCCGTGGCGCTCGGCCTCGTGCGCAGCGGTGACGTGGCCCGCGCAACAGGGATCCTTGCGCCCGTGCTGGCCACGTCCGACGGGGCGCTGCAGGGCCGCGCACTCCTCGAGTCCTACGTGCAGCGCCCGTTCCTGTTGCCGGAAGCGGTCCGTGCGGCTGCGCTTGCCGCGGCGTGCCCCTCGGGTGGAACAGGGGTCGAATGCAGGTTCTACAAGGCCCTCGATGCATTGGCGGCAGGCGACCCGCGACCCTTGTCCGACCTCGCCACGCTGCTGGAGGGAAGCGACCGCAAGTGGCACTACACGCTGGCCGCGTTCAAGGCTCTGGCCAGGGCCGGGAAGCTGCAGCCGGCCCGAAACGTCCTTTCATCCGGCATGGCCGGGTTCCGAAAGGACCAGGTGCTCAACGAGGCCATGAAGACCCTCTTCCAGGTTCTCCTGGAGGAGTCGCCCGAGGCGTCCCGTCGCATCGAGCTGGCCGGCCTGGCCGCGACGCTTGCAGAGGAGCTGCTGGCCCGGAACCCGTTGGACTTCTGGATGATGACCCAGGTGGCCGAGTCCCGGTATCTTTCCGGATCCCTTGCCGCGGCCCGGGCCGCGTACGACGCGGACATGAAGCTTCTCCCCTGGGAAGCGGGCCTCAAGAACAACCTCGCGTACATGCTGGCGCGCAGCGACGCGGACGTCGACGCGGCCCTCGCCCTGGTCGGGGACGCGCTGGCCCGCGAGCCGGCCAACGGCGTCTTCTACCTCGACACCCTTGGCTGGCTCCAGTACCTCAAGGGCGACTACCCCGCGGCCTACGCCAACGTCCACGCGGCGCTGGCACGGGCCCACATCGGCTACGGCGAGTCCCTCTCCGAGTCGCTCTACCACCTGGGCCGCATCGCCCAGGACCAGGGCAACACCGCATTGGCGGTCTCCTGGTATCGCCATGCGTCCTTCCTCGACCCGTTCGGAGAGTACGGGAACCTGTCACGGGAGCGCCTCCGCAGCCTCGGACAGGACCCCTACCGGCGTGATTGGAAGCCTGCTACCCTGGACCAGGGAGGTGCCAGATGAACAAGAAGCTCGTTGCCTTCACCGTGCTGCTGGTCGTCCTGCTCGGCGTCGCGGCCGTGCTGGTCATGAACACGCGCTACCGGGAGCCGCGGGGCGCGGCGGCAGGCGGCGCTTCCGGCTGCGGAGGCGGCGAGGAGCAGGAGCCCGCGGTCCCGGACGCGGGTGCGGCCTCGTGGGAGGACGTGGTCCAGGGCCTGGCCCCTGCCCAGATCCACTACTACGTGTACCAGGGCGACAAGCCCTGCACGCACGTCAGCATCGAGCCTGGTGACAGCGTGGCTTCCGTCGAGGACCTCTGCCGCGGTCTGGAAGTGCAGGTCTATGACCTCACGGACGAGCAGAGCAAGGGCGTGCTGGCCGCGTTCGAGGCGCTCAAGGAGTCCGACTGTGTGTCCTGCCCTCCTCCGGAGCGGTTCGAGGTCCTCATGTCCGACGAGAAGACGCGCTACCTCCCGTACGCGGACCCGTTGAAGCCGTTTGTGCAGCAGTTCCTGTCCCAGTACTCGCAGGAGGCCGGCCTCGGCACCGAAGGGGCCAAGGACGTCGCTCCGGCCGCGTCCATGACGCTCAAGCCCGAGTTCGGAGCCCGGTTCGCTGAGTCCACCGCTGAAGCCCAGTCCTCGCCGCTGTCGGCCGACCTCATCTGCTACGCGTCCTCCCAGACCGTGGACCTGCAGGCTGGAGCAGGGCCCACCATGGCCAAGCAGAAGCACCTCAAGCTGTTCCGGACCCCGGGCGGCACGGTGCAGAAATTCGGAAGCCTCGACGAGGTCCCGGCAGAGATCCCCGCGGACACCGACCGCGACATGGTCCACCATGCCAAGGCAGGCAACGGCTTCGTCGTGGAGAACAACGTGTCTCCGGGGTACACGCGCGTGTTCATCAAGGACGCGGGCGAGGGCTACGTGGTCCTCGAATACCAGATGTTCCAGTAGGTCCCTCGACGAGGGTGCGATCCAGCGTGTGGCAGGAGCCCGCGTGGAGGGGAGCGGGGGAGACCGGCGTTCAGCCGCAGCTCCCCCGGCTGCCCCGGAAGCAGAGCGGCTCCTGCCGATCTGCCACGGCGGCGATCGCACCCCCTCGTCGTGGAGGAGACTGCTCGCCCGGCGCCTGCCTGCCGCAACGGGGCTACTCGACCGTGTCCACCGCGTGCCGCATCATCACGACGTTGGGGCCCTTGGCCAGAGACAGGACCACCTCGTAGCGGCCGTACCACGCGACCTTGCCGCGGACCTGCTCCCCTTCCGCGGTGGTCCAGGTAACCGACCTTCCCCCATCCATCGCGTGCTGGTACGTGCGGGCCTTCACGTCCTTGCGGTTGTTCCGATCCTTGAGGTGGTCCGGCGCCAGTGTGCGCGACTGGTCTCCCCACTCCAGCGTCTTGACCACCACCTTCTTGTCCTTGGCCAGGAAGTAGAGCTTGACGTCGTGCTTGTGCAGCGTCAGCGGCTCTTCCTTGTCCGGCCTGATGACCACTTCGAACGGCGTGGACGCTTCCACGGTCCCGGTCACGAGCCGATGTCCGACCAGAGCCAGCGTTGCAGCGTCCCCGGATGCTGCGTAGTCGTCCAGGTGGCAGTGCTTGTAGTCCTTCTCCCGCTTGCGTGCCCCCACGCGAGACTCTTCCAGGGCCTTTGCGAGGGACAAGCTTCCCGCGACCACGGAGCCCCCGATGGAGCGGTTCAGCTTCCCGGCCGCGACCAGGGCAGCGACCTCCTCCTGCAGCTTGAGCGCGGTGAGCACCTGGGTCAGGGTCTTGACTCCCAGCGCCACCTCGATGGCAGCGCCCATGGGGATTCCCGACTTCGTCTTCAGCTCCTGCGCCTTCTTCAGCACGTGGGGCGGGACGCTCTTTCCCCGTGGCTTTCGCTCGCTCTGTCCGTCCTTCATGGATCCCCCTTCGTCATACCCGGCCGCGGTTGAGCCCGATATTCATCATGAGTCCGACTCCGGTCATCACCGAAAGAAGGGACGACCCTCCGTACGACAGGAACGGAAGCGTCACCCCCACCACCGGGAGCATGCCGGTCACCATGCCGATATTGATGAACGCCTGCCAGAATATGTAGGCGGTCACCCCCACTGCGACCAGCACTCCGAACCGGTCCCTCGCTGTGCGGGCCACGTGGGCCCCCCACAGACTCAGCAGCATGTAGAGTATCGTCAGCAGGGCACACCCGAGGAACCCGTGCTCCTCCGCATAGGTGGCGAGGATGAAGTCGGTCTGCATCTCGGGCAGGTACTTGAGCCGGGTCTTGGACCCCTGGAAGCTGCCCTTGCCGAGGAATCCTCCGGCCCCGATGGCCCACAGGGCCTGCTCCGGCTGAAGCGTCTTGTCCAGCAGCTTCTTGGCTTCGGAATCCCACTTGAACTGGTCGGGGTCGAGCCACAGGCGGACGCGGTCCTTCTGGTACTCGCGGATGAGGTCGAACTTCCAGGCGAGGGGGTAGACCAGCAGGGCCAGCCCGATGAGCAGCGCGATGCTGCGCAGCTTCACGCCCTCGTACAGGATCATGGACACGACGATGAACATGACCAGCAGCGCGGTGCCAAGGTCGGGCTGGGCCAGCACCAGCAGGCACGGCCCCATGAGCAGCAGGAACGGCTTCCACAGCGTCCGCAGCGTGTGGTATTCCCCGCGGTGCATCTCCCGGAGGACCTTGGCGGTGACCAGGATCATGGCCAGCTTCAGGTACTCCGACGGCTGGACCGTGAACCCGCCGATCTCGAGCCAGCGGCGGGCGTTGTTGACGTCCTTTCCGAAGGCCAGCGTCACGGCAAGCGCGATGAGCACAACGACATAGGCCGGCCACGCCAGCCGCTCGAAGATCTTGAGGTCCAGGGCCGCCACCACCGCGCCGACGATGATGGCCAGCAGGTACCAGATCACCTGCTTCTGGTGGTAGATGTCGCCCGAGTAGTAGTCCGCGTTGCGCAGGTTGATGAGCGCGATGACGCACAGGAGCAGCAGGACCGGGATCACCGCAAGGTTCCAGTTGAAGCGGCGTTGCGTTATGCGCTGGGTCACGGGGTCCCCTCCTTCCCTTCGGGCACCAGGCCGCGCGAGAGGACTTTGTAGATCACCTCCGACACCGTGGGCGCTGCCACCTCGCCGCCGAAGCCCCCGTGCTCCACGATGAGCGCCACCGATATCAGCGGCTTGTCCGCAGGAGCAAAGGCCACGTACCACGCGTGGTCCTCGGCAAGCCACCGGGCTACCAGCGGGTCCACGCCCTTCTTCACCTGCCGCGCCTCGGCCGTGCCGGTCTTGCCGCCGACCCGGATGCTCTCGAGCCGCGACTTGAACGCGGTGCCGCGCTCGTCGTCGACCACCAGGATGGCGGCCTTCCGCAGGAAGTCGAGATACTCCGGCGGCACCCCGATCTCCTCCCCGGTTTCCCGGCGGAGGTTTCGGACCATGCTCCCGTCCGCGTCCTCGACCCGGTCGCACACGTGGGGGTGCAGGAGCCTGCCCCCGTTCGTGAGCTCCGCAAACACCGTGGCCATCTGCAGCGGCGTGGCCCGGATGTCCTTCTGCCCCACCGCGGTGGAGATCGTGAACCCGGGCTGGAAGCCGCCCTTGGTGTGCTTCTCGTGCCACTCGCGGGACGGAACGAGGCCCGCATCCTCCCCCATCTCCACGCCCGTCCGCTTGCCGAGCCCCAGCAGCGTCGCATAGTGCTCGATGCGGTCCATCCCCAGCCATTCTCCGAGACGGTAGAAGTAGACGTCGCACGACATGAAGATGGCGGACAGCAGGTCCATGTCCCCGTGGCCGTACTTGTTGTAGCAACTGAACCGGTGCCCCGCATAGTCGTAGTGTCCGGGACAATTCACCCGGGTCTGCAGCGTGATGACCCCCTCGTTGAGCGCTGCCAGCGCGGTCACCAGCTTGAACGTCGAGCCCGGCGGGAACGCGGACGTGGCCTTGTTCAGCATCGGCGAGAACGGGTTCTCGTCAAACTCCTTCTTGACTTCCGCAGACAGCCGTCCAGTCCACAGGTTCGGGTCGAACGTCGGCGTGGAGTACATCCCGAGCACCGCACCGTCCCGCACATCCAGCACCACGATGCCTGCAGAAGGCGTGCGGCCCACCGCATCCTTGAGGATCTGCTGGATCTCCACGTCCATGGTCAGGACGACGTTGTTCCCCGGCACCGCGGGCTCGTACTTCAAGTTCGCCAGCGTCCGCTCGGACCCCGCGACATCCAGCCGCCGCCCCTTGGAATCCCGGAACGTGACCTCCTCTCCCGCCTTGCCCCGCAGCACCTCCTCCATGTACTTCTCGACCCCGCGGCGCCCTGCCTGCTCACCGGGGATGAACACGCCCGGGTGGTTGGCCAGGTCCTCCTGCGTCACCTGGTTCACGTACCCCACCGAATGTGCGAACAGCTCGCCGAACGGGTAGGCCCGCACGATCTGGTCCTTCACCGTGACTCCCGGAAGCTCGTGGTTGCGCGTCAGCAGGTATGCCGCGGAGTCGAAGAAGTCCCTCTGGCAGCGCGGGCAATGCAGGTTGTACTCCACCTCCGCAAACGCGGTCCCCTCTTCCGGGCAGGACGTCCCGTGGACATAGCGCCGGCCGCACGCGGAGCACTCCCCGGTCCTGCCGTCCGACGACACCGTGAGCGCGGTGTGGTCATAGGGACACGCCTGCTGCGAGTTCGGAAGACCGATGTACTCCATGCCGCAGCGCGGGCACCACACGTGCTTGACCGGCTCCACCTCCTCCAGCAGCGTGCCGTCGTCCGGGCAGAAGCGCCCGTTGACGAACCGCTTCACCAGGACCTCGCGGAAGCGCAGCTTCTTGTCGCCCAGGTGCTCGTAGTACGTGTTGCGGATCTCCTCCACCCGGGCGTCGGTCAGCCTCAACAGGGGCTGGAGCGTGGCCACGGTCGCATCGAAATCCTCGATGTAGTGGGGCACGATGGACACGGTGTAGAGGTCGATGTTGGTGGCCACGACGCGCCCCTTGCTGTCCAGGATCTGGCCACGCCGGGCCGGGATGCGCGACCGCTTCACCTGGTCGATCTCGGCCAGCTTCTCGTACTTCTTGCCGCCCAGCACCTGGAGCTGGAAGAACCGCGCACCGGTCAGCAGCATGAGCGCAAGGATGAGAAGCACGAACCACCGGTTCTGGGACCTGTACTCCAGCAGGTCTCCGACAAGGACCGGACCCTCGGCCTTCATCGGAACAGCCCCTCGCGCTCCACCTGGAGCACCCGGTTGTCGATGAAGCTCAGGATGCCGCCCACGATGGGGCCCATGGGTGCGCTGACCAGGGCCTGGGGAATGGCCAGCCGGAAGATCAGGTCGAACTCCTCGAAGTCCCGGTCGAAGATCGCAGACAGGATGAAGAACAGGAAGGACGACGCAAGGCTCGCCACCACCACGGTCAGCGCCATGAGCACCGCACCGCGGTAGTCCAGCCGGCGGGACAGGGCCGCACCGGCAAGGAACACCGCGACGAACGTCTCCACGTGCAGCCCCAGCGGAACCCCCCCGGAAAACCCGTCCTTCAGCAGCCCGAGGATGAACGCGGTGAAGATCCCGGGGAGAAAGTCCATGGCCGCAGCCGCGTACACCACCACCGCAAGCGCCGGGTCCGGGGCATACATCCGCACGTGGAACGAGCTGAGCAGCGGCGACTCGATGCACAGCAGCACGTAGCCGACCAGCACGTACAGCAGCATGCGAAGCGCAACTCTCACCGGGTCACCTCCCAGCTGCCGGTCACAGCTTCGGGCGGCACCGCGTCCTGCGCATTGGTGACCAGGAACACCTCCTGGAGCATCGGGAACCGCACCGCAGGCTCCACCGGAATCTCGATCTGCTGCCCCACCTGCTTCGACTCGTCAGAGCCGAGGTACCCGGCCACGAGCCCCTTGGGGAACAGCCGGTCGTGACCGGTCGTGATCAGCACGTCGCCCTTGCTGAGCCGGGCCTTCTGGTACGGAAAGCGGAAGACCGGAAGCCCGTCGCCCGTCCCCACCAGCAGCCCCGAGACTCCCTTGCCTGCCACCTGCACGTCCATCTTGGAGCGGGAATCGGTCACCAGCATCACGTCGCAGTAGTCCCCCGCCACCTTCTCCACCCGGCCCACCACCCCCTCGGGCGTCACCACCGGCATGTTGGCAGCCGCAGGGACCTTCCCGTCTGCCCCGCGGTCGAGCCGCACTCGGGACACGCTGAACACTGGAGACGTCTCCCGCGCAATCACGCGCGCAGCCGTGAGCGCCAGCCCCTTCTGCTCGTCCCTGAATTCCAGCATCGCCCTCAGCCGCTGGTTCTCCTCCTCCAGCCGCCGCCCCTTCATCGCGGTCAGCTTGAGCTCCTCGATGCCTGCCCGGAGCTCCTCGTTCTGGGCCTCGACCTCGACGAGGTACGTGTAGCGCTTCACCGCGGCCACCAGGTTCGAGAAGACCGCGTGAACCAGCTTCTGACCCGGGGCCGTGATGCCGATGACCACGGTCTCCACCGGCGTCTGCGAGCGCTCCGTGCGGCCATGGAAGTACATCGAGAAGAGCGGCAGCACGAGCAGCACCAGACAGATAAGGGCAATCTTGAATCTCGTGCTCTTCTGGCTCATTCCACGTCCTGGCGTCAGGCCGGGATGGTGACCTCTTTGAGGAGGTCTATCTCGTCGAGTGCCTTGCCCGCTCCCAGCACCACGGCCGAGATCGGATCATCGCTGGCGGTCACCGGCAAGCCGGTTTCCTCCCGTATGAGCTTGTCCAGGTTCTTCAACATCGACCCACCGCCGGTCATGACGATGCCCTTGTCCACGATGTCCGCAGACAGCTCGGGCGGCGTCCCCTCCAGCGCACTCCGGATCGCTTCCACGATGGAGCCGATGGGCTCGGACAACGCATCCCTCACCTCGTCCGAGTTCACGACCACCGGCTTGGGGATCCCCTGCAGCAGATCCCGCCCCTTGACTTCCATGGTCAGCACCTGCTCCATGGGGAACGCGGTGCCGATCTCGCACTTGATCCGCTCCGCGGTGCGCTCCCCAACCAGCAGGTTGTACTTCCGCTTCATGTGGTGGATGATGGCCTCGTCCATCTTGTCCCCACCCACCTTCACCGACTTGGAGAACACGATGCCGGACAGGGAGATGACCGCGACCTCGGTGGTCCCGCCGCCGATGTCCACGATCATGTTGCCCGACGGCTCGGTGATGGGAAGCCCCGCACCGATGGCCGCTGCCATCGGCTCCTCGATGAGGTAGACTTCCCGGGCCCCCGCACTCTCCGCGGACTCCTTCACCGCCCGCTTCTCCACCTCGGTGATGCCGAAGGGCACGCAGATGATGATGCGCGGACGGACCAGCGTACGCCGGTTGTGCGCCCGGTTCACGAAGTAGCGCAGCATCGCCTCGGTGACCGCAAAGTCCGCGATGGCCCCGCCCTTCATCGGCCGGATGGCGTAGATGTTCCCGGGCGTCTTGCCCAGCATCTCCTTGGCGTCTCGGCCCACCGCCAGCACCCGCATCCCGCGGGAGTCCTTCTGCACCGCGACCACGCTCGGCTCGCAGGACACGATCCCCTTGCCCTTCACGTACACCTTGGTGTTTGCCGTGCCCAGGTCGATGGCAAGGTCGTTCGAGAAGATGCTGTAGAACCAGTTCAGCACTGCCTGTCTGCTCTCCTATGGCGGGGGAAACCCCCGGGTCTCATCCCGCAGGACCGATAGCTTATAGCAGATGTCCGGGATGATCGCAACCGCGATCCGAACCTTTGACTTAAACCCAGTTAACAGTACCTTTCTGTACTTGTTCTAGAGGTGAACACCATGTTTCGAACTCCCGTCGTTGCGCTGCTTCTTTCCCTCCCCGTGCTGTCTGCCTGCGGCACAGGCGCCTCCACCGTGATTGGCGCGGACGTCGGAGTCGTGGACTCGTCCGGTGAGGGCGCACAGCAGCCGGAAGCCCTGGCCGAGGTCCCGGATCGGGCGGCCGACCCGGACAGCGGGTCCCCGGACCTGACCCTCGACGTCCCGCTGGACATCCCCCCGGAATCCCGCTTCGGCTGCACCGGCGCGGGCTGCTTCCTCGACCCCTGCAAGGACAACGCGGACTGCCAGACCGGGCTGTGTGTGCAGCACCTCGGAAACTCGGTCTGCTCCATGTACTGCCTCGAAGACTGCCCGGACGGCTGGAGCTGCCGGCAGGTCGAAGCCGGGGCCGACGTCGTGTTCGCGTGCTTCTCGCAGCACAGCCACCTGTGCCTTCCGTGCGGCGATACCTCGGATTGCTCCGGCGCCACGGTCACGAACGCGTGCATCGTCTACCCGGGCCAGGGCACGTTCTGCGGCGCCGCGTGCGACGCGGCCAACCTCTGCCCCGAGGGGTACGTGTGCAAGGACGCGTTCAGCACCGAGGGCACCGCGACCAAGCAGTGCGTCGCTTCCGAAGGGGTCTGCGAGTGCTCCGGCGACGCGGTGGCGCTTGCCCTGTCCACCCCGTGCGTCGTCGAAAACGAGATCGGCGCGTGCAGCGGCCTCCGGATCTGCACCGAAGGGGGACTGGCGCCCTGCGACGCGTCGACCCCCGCACCGGACGTGTGCAACGGCCTGGACGACGACTGCGACGGCGCGGCGGACGAGGACGCGTGCGACGACCTCAACCCGTGCACGCAGGACACCTGCGACCCGTTGAACGGATGCACGCATGCTCCCCTGTCCGACGTCGCGTGCGACGACGGCGACACGTGCTCGCTCAATGACACGTGCAAGGCCGGGACGTGCGCCGGAACCCCCATCGTCTGCAACGACGGCAACCCCTGCACCGACGACGTGTGCGACGGCGCTTCCGGCTGCCAGTTCCCCTTCAACACAGCACCCTGCGACGACGGCGACCCGTGCACCCTGGCAGATGCATGCAAGCAGGGAGCGTGCGCTTCCGGCCCCAAGCTCTCCTGCGACGACGGCAACCCCTGCACCGCGGACCAGTGCGACCCCGCGGGAGGGTGCATCCATACGCCGCAGCAGGGGCCGTGCGACGACGGCAACCCCTGCACCACCGGCGACGCATGCAGCAACGGCCAGTGCGCCTGGGCCGCACTGCTGGACTGCGACGACGGCAACCTCTGCACCACCGACGCGTGTGAGCAGGAAGCAGGCTGCGTCCACCTCGACAACACGCTGCCCTGCGACGACGCCAGCCTCTGCACCGTGGGCGACAAGTGCTCAATGGGCCAATGCGCTCCGGGCAAGCCTGTCAACTGCGACGACTCGAACCCCTGCACCGACGACACCTGCAATCCCCTGGTCGGCTGCGTCCACGTCAGCAACGCGTCACCCTGCGACGACCTCGACCCCTGCACCACAACCGACGCGTGCACGGGCGGAGCCTGCGTCGGCACCGGGGTGGTGGACTGCGACGACGGCCAGCCGTGCACGGACGACTTCTGCGTGCCCATGGCGGGCTGCTCGCACAAGCCCAACGTGGCGCCCTGCAGCGACTCGAGCCTCTGCACCGTGGGCGACAAGTGCCTGGGCGGCGTCTGCCTGCCCGGTCCCGAGATGAAGTGCGACGACGGCAACGTCTGCACCGCAGACTCCTGCGCTCCCGCTTCCGGCTGCCTTCTTACCCCCGCCGCAGGGCTGTGCGACGACCTCAACGCGTGCACCACCGACGACCACTGCGACGCGGGCAAGTGCGTCTCTTCACAGCCCCTGGCCTGCGACGACGCCAACCCCTGCACCACCGACACCTGCCTGCCCGGCGGCGGCTGCTCCCATACCATCAACAAGGCTCCGTGCGACGACGGTGACCCCTGCACCGCAGGCGATACCTGCGCCAAGGGCGTCTGCGTCCCCGGTCCCGAGATCCTCTGCAACGACGGCAATCCCTGCACCAAGGACGCATGCGCCAACGGTGCGTGCACGTACGCTCCGGCCGCGGGGGCCTGCGACGACGGCAACCCGTGCACCGCGGGGGACACGTGCTCTGCCGGCACCTGCGCAGGCAAGGCGACCGTGGAATGCGACGACGGCGACGTGTGCACCACCGACTACTGCGACCCGGCCGCAGGCTGCGTGCACAAGCTCAACACGGCTCCGTGCAACGACGGCAACGTGTGCACCCTGGCCGACGCCTGCACCGCAGGCCAGTGCAAGGGGACGGGCACGCTCGCGTGCAACGACGGCAACCCCTGCACCACCGACTCGTGCGACCCGGAAGCCGGCTGCGTGTTCAAGCACAACGCCAATCCCTGCGACGACATGAACCAGTGCACCGTCGGCGACCACTGCGCGGCCGGCGCATGCGTCGCGGACACATCGCTGGCCTGCAGCGACGGCAACGCCTGCACCGTGGACTCCTGCCTCCCCGCATCCGGCTGCGCCTTTGCCCCGGGCAATGACGGAGCCTGGTGCAACGACGGCAATGCGTGCACCCTGGGCGACCAGTGCGCGGCCGGCGACTGCAAGGGCACCAAGCCCGTGACCTGCACCGACAACGACGTGTGCACCAAGGACACCTGCAACCCCGCAACCGGCTGCGTGTTCCCGCCCGACGCGGACGGCATCCCGTGCAACGACGGCAACGCGTGCACCGTGACCGACGCATGCGCCGCGGGCAAGTGCGCAGGCTCGGGAACGCCCAACTGCGACGACGGGAAGGCGTGCACCACCGACGCGTGCAATCCGGCTTCCGGGTGCACCCACGCGCTCATCGCGCCGTGCTGCGGAAACGGCCTGGTGGAAGCCGGCGAGCAGTGCGACGACGGCAACAACGCGGGCGGCGACGGCTGCTCCGCTTCCTGCACCAACGAGTCGCCCTGCCCCGCGGACGTCGCGTACGTCCAGAGCCTGTGCTGGGTCAAGGCCAACGCCTGGCAGGAGAGCCATTCCGCGGCGTGCGCCCGCATCGGGAAGACGGCCACCGCCAAGGAGGTCAGCATCCCGTGGGACAACAGCGTGCTGCTCCAGGTGGCGTCCAAGTGGGGCTACACGTCCATCGGGGACTTCGAGAACTCCGCGCACGCCATGTGGTGCAACAACGCGGCCAAGCACTGCGGCACCCACAACTGGGGTACTCCGTTCGACAACTACGGTCCCTACGGAGACTCCAACTACTGGCCGGTCTACACCTGCAAGCCGTAGCCGGGCAGCTCACGCGCCCCCCTGCCGGCCCGACGTCCCCGCTCCCCCATTCCCGCGGGCCTACGCGGCAGATGACGGCCTGCTGCCCCGCTTGATCGACTGCCGCTTCGTCGCGGCCATGTCGGCAGCGTGGCCCTCAAGCCCGAGGCAGCGCACCTGAGCGATGCAGGCAGGGCCTGCCGACGGGTCTACCGAAGCTCCGGTCCGTCAAGCTGCGGAGGCGCTTCCATGCTGAACGCGTCCAGTACCGCAGCGAGTTCCAGGTCCACCAACTGGAAGTCGGGCGCCTCCGCCTCCCCCAGCACCAGGTAGTCCTGCTGCGGCCGCAGGTTCATGTTGTTCGGCGAGTCCAGCACCGGCACCTGCTTGAGCTCCCGGCTTTCCGCATCGAGCCGGTAGAGGTTGGTGTGGCTCAGGAACCAGAGGCTTCCGCCGTCCTTCGTCCACACGAAGCGATCCAGCTTCATCGGCTCCTGGCTGATGGGCGTCCACTGCCGGGACATCACGTCCAGCTCCCGGATCCCCTCGTTGTTCCCGGTCAGCCCCCACGTGCCATCGGTTCCCTCCTCCCACGAGTACCCCTCCACGTAGACGTAGAGCCGCTTGCCGTCCGGCGACAGAGTGTACGTCGGCTCGACCTCGCCGAAGTCCATCGTGCTCCAGTCCAGCGTGTCCAGGTTCACGAAGATGAGCCCCGCCGCAGTGTCCTGCCCGAAGTAGTTCCACTCCGCGATGAGGGCCTGCCTGCGGGTGAACCCGATGGCCAGACCTCCGGTCTCGGACAGCACCACCGGCCCGAAGCCCGGGAGGTTCTTCACGAAGGAGCGGGTCTCGAGATCCACCACCGAGATCGGATCCTTGTTGGGCGGCGGCGGCTGCTGCTGGGATGGGTGCTTGGGCGGCGAGCAGTGCGTGGGGCTCAGCAGCGCCAGGTTCCGTGTCCGGTCCAGCACCACCTCGTCGCCGCAGTTCGGAAACGACGTGCTGCCGACGAACGTGCCCGTGGCGGGGTCGTAGAACGACATGGTGGCTTCGGGCACATACTCGTGCCCCGCATCCTTCCAGGTCGACGAGGTCAACAGCAGCTCTCCGTTGACCGGCGAGAAGTCCAGGTCCCGCAGCGGCCGCTCCATGTACTCGACCCGGACGTCTCCGGTATTGAGCGTCACCACTGCGAAGGCGCACCGGTTCATGACGTAGGAGCTGCTCCAGTCGTTGGGGTCGAGGCAGGAGTCCGACGGGGTCGCCCAAGTCTCTTCGAAGTCGGTGGTAGGCAGGTTGGTCAGCACGAGGAACTTGCGGTCCGGAGTCACGTCCACCACTCCGAACCTGCTTCCAAGCAGGATCTTCTTGGTCACCTTGAACTCCGCGAGGCTCACCACCTGCACCGTCAGGCCGTCGCCGGACAGCGCGTAGGCTTCTCCGCCCGTGGGAGAGAAGTTGAGCCGCGAGATGTCCTGAACCTCGGGCACCACGTGGACGTCCCCGTCGGGCAGATCCTTGACCGCGAGCACCATCCCCGGCTCGGCCCACCCCAGCCCCGGTCCCGGCATCGGCACCATTGCCAGCAGGTGCTCGCCGTCCGGAGAAAGGATCACCTCGGAGTACGACACCGCATACTCCCAGATGGTGTTGCCCTCCTCGTCCGTCTCCTCGTGGGCCCAGTAGGAGCCCGGGTCGCGGCCGCGCTCCTGGCGGCCCACGTACTCCTGGTTGTCGTTGGCCCCCATGCCTCCGTCACAACCGATCCAAGCAATCACGACAGCAATGCAGACTACACCTCCGGCCACAGCAATCTCTCGCTTCATGGTCACCCTCCGCTAGTTGTCGTCAGCCCGTGAAGACGCGGAACTTAAAGCAATCCGTGTGCCAGCGATCTCGATGTGCGCAGCCCCTTTGTCCATGCGGGGCAGCATGGACGGGTGCCGCCCCCGACCGTGACATCACGCGCGCCCCGGTGTGGAGGGTTTACACGGTCAGAAGGTCGCGGCCGCCCTTGCGGTCACGAAGTAGTCCACCGCATCTTCGAAGTCAGCGCCGTAGGGCGCCTCGATGCTCACGTCCGCGACGAAGTAGCGGTCCGGCAGGAAGCGGAGCCCGCCGCCGAACCCGTAGACCCGGTCCTCGTCATCGGAATCGTTGGTCAGCGCGTACACCATCGTGAGCTGTCCGTACGGCGACACCGGGCCCCGCGGAAGGAACAGCGCCAGGATGCCGGCATGGAAGAACCAGTCGGTCTCGTCCTCCCGCTCGAAAGAGGAGAGCATCCCTCCCGCTCCGTCGTCGAACAGCTCTCCCGGAGACACCGGGAGCCAGAGGTCGACGCCCGACTCGAACGCGATCTCCACCGCGTCCATGGAACGGTGGATCCGGACGTCGGGCCGCACCGTCAGGGTCTGGGGAGCAAAGGAGCCTATGGAGTAGTGCGTCGCGGCGGTGCCGAGCATACACGCGGCGAACTCCTCGCCGCTCTCAAAGGTGCGGAGCGTGGGGGCCATGACCGTGAGGGCCAGGGTGGTGACCATCCCGTCCCCGCGATACACCACCTGCTCCGCGCTGAGGCTCGGGTTGCCCATCAGCGACTCGTTGTCCCCGCGTTCCGGGACCACGAACGCGATGGGCAGTGACGCGCCGAACGTGGTGTCCCGCCCCACGCGACCCCGACCCGCGACGACCAGCAGGCCGCTTGCGTCGATAGAGTCGCCGAACTGGTCGTCGAGGCCGAGATACTGGTACGTGACCGACACCTCGGACCCCGGCAGCGCGGTGCCGATGGTTCCCGCTGCCTTGGCTTCCGGCTCCGCACCCGGCCGCTTCCATCCCGCTCCTGCTTCCTCCGCCATGGCGCAGGTGGCTGCCAGCGCCAGTACCACCAACCGCTTCTTCATGTCGTTGCCTCCTTCTTCCGCGCTACTCTACGCGGGTCTCGCGCGGTTGTCCACAGCCAAACAACTCATTGACTCCCGCACCAATGCCTGCTCTACTAGTTGCCACCGTTCTGCGGAGGAGACAGCGATGAAGCGAGAAGAGGTGCTCGAATTCCTTTCCCGATCCGTGGATCTGCTCAAGGGGCTCGACCGGGACCTGTTGGCGCAGCTCGTCGCAGGTTCGGCGCTGGCCTCCATGGAGCCCAACGAGGCCCTTGTCCGCATCGGTGAGGAGGGCCGCTTCCTCGGAATCCTGCTGGACGGCGAGGCGGTGGTCTCGGTGACGGACGACACCGGTGAGGCGCACGAGCTGGCCGTCCTGAAGAAGGGGGACGTGCTTGGCGAGATGGCGCTGCTGAGCAATGAGAAGTCCACTGCCGACGTGGTCGCGCGAAGCCGCTGCACCGTGCTCCAGGTGCCCCGCACGCTGTTCCCGACGCTGCTGGCAAGCCATCCGCAGGCCCTGGCCTACCTTTCCCGGCTCGTCATTTCCAGGCTCAAGACGCCCGCCTATGACGAGAAGGCCGGTCAGCGCGCGGTCCAGGCGCTGCGCGCCAGCGATGACCCGTACGGCTTCAAGCTCAAGTCCGAGCGACCCATGAAGATCCTCGTGGTCAACTGCGGGTCGTCGTCCCTGAAGTACAACCTCTATGACACCGGCGACGACCATCGCAACGCGTCCGGCCTGGTCGAGAAGATCGGTGAGGACGGCACCCGGCACATCCACAAGTACGGCGGTGAGCAGCAGGAGCAGAAGCTGCCAGGGGGCACCCACAAGGAAGCCTTCCTTTCCATGGTCGAGCTGCTGACGGCAGGGGGCCGCGGCGCGCTGCATTGCGCGGGTGACGTCGCGGCCGTGGGGCACCGGGTCGTCCACGGCGGAAGCAGGTACGGCCACGCAGAGGTCATCAACGAAACGGTCATCAAGGACATCACCGAGCTGTGCTCCCTCGCACCGCTGCACAACCCGGTCAACCTCACCGGTATCCAGGAAGCCATGGCGCTCTTCCCCAAGGCGGTGAACGTCGCGGTGTTCGACACCGCGTTCCACCAGACCATGCCGCCGTACGCACACCTCTACGGGCTTCCTTACCAGTATGCGGAGCGCGGTATCCGCCGCTACGGCTTCCACGGCATGAGCCACAAGTACGTGTCGCTCAAAGCGGCAGAGCACCTGAAACGGCCGTTCTCGCAGCTGCGGCTCATCGTGTGCCACCTCGGCAACGGCGCGTCCGTGTGCGCGGTGGACCACGGCCGCTCGGTGGACACGTCCATGGGGCTCACGCCCGCGGAAGGGCTCCTCATGGGCACCCGCTGCGGCGACCTCGACCCCGGTGCGCTGCTGCACCTGGCCCGCACCGAGCACCTCGACCCGGACCAGCTCGACCGCCTCATCAACCGGGAAAGCGGGCTCAAAGGCCTCTCGGGCCTCTCCAACGACATGCGCACCGTGCAGCAGGCCGCAAGCGACGGCAATCCCCGGGCGCTGCTCGCGTACAAGACCTTCTGCTACCGCATCCGGAAGTACATCGGAGCGTACTTCGCCGCGATGGGCGGCCTCGACGCGCTCGTGTTCACCGGGGGGATTGGCCAGGGAGCCCGCGGCGTCAGGGGGCTCGCGTGCCAGGGCCTCTCCTGCATGGGTATCGCGCTGGACGACGAGCGCAACGCGGCTGCTTTGAGCCCCCCGGACGTCCGCGAGATCAGCGCGGACGGGGCCCCGGTCAAGGTGCTGGTCATCCCCACGGACGAAGAGCGCATGATCGCGCGCGAGACCCTGCGCGCCATCTCCCGCGGGACCGTCACGACCCACCTGCGCAGCCAGCAGTGGACCCCGGTCCCGCTGGAGGTCTCCGCACATCACCTGCACCTGAGCCGGCAGCACGTGGAGGCGCTGTTCGGGCCTGGCCACACCCTGACTCCCGTGCACGAGCTGTCTCAGCCCGGGCAGTTCGCGTGCAAGGAGCAGGTGGATATCGTGGGCCCGCGAGGCCGCGTCGACCGCGTGCGCGTGCTGGGTCCCGAGCGTCCCGCCACGCAGGTCGAGATCTCCATGACCGAGCAGTTCAAGCTCGGCATCCACCCGCCCATCCGCCAGTCCGGCGACATCGCGGGATCGCCGGGCTGCACGCTCACCGGTCCGGAGGGAAGCGTGGTGCTGAGCGAAGGGGTCATCTGCGCGCTGCGCCACATCCACATGTCGCCTGAGGAAGCGCTCAAGATGGGGCTTCGCGACAAGGACGTCGTGTCCGTGCGCGTCACGGGCGGCCGCGGCCTCACCTTCAGCGACGTGCTGGTGCGCGTCCACCCCAGCTTCCGCCTGGCCATGCACATCGACACGGACGAGGCCAACGCCGCGGGCGTGGGCCCGGACGCCACCGGCTACGTGGAGTCGGTCGAAGGCGCGCACTGACGCGGTGCCGCCCGGCCTTCAGTACAGCGGGTACACGCGGACTTCCAGCTTCACCTTCGCAAACTCGGACTCGAACGCGATGGCCCCGTCCTGCAGCGGGACCGGGCCCTTGTAGAGCGCCAGCGTCTGGTGCGGATCCCAGATCCATTCGTTGATCCCGAAGCGCGGGTACATGTCCATCTCGAGCAGCTCCAGCTCGAGGTCAAGCGACGTCATCCCGTCGAACACCGGGCCCTCGAACACGGTCAGGCCGGGCAGCAGGACCTGGCCCTGCTGCTGCTGGTACAGGGGAGCGCTGCGGTGCTCGGGCCTGTCCTCGTGGACCAGGACGTCCTTGCCGAACGTGGAGGCCACGTACGGGTTGTAGCGGACGTTGACGATCCACGAGATGTCCGCGGGCGGCGCGCCATGCTCCGAGTCGAACAGGTTGTCCGCTTCCCGATCATTGAGCAGCGCGACCTGCGCCAGCTTGACCACGACCTTCCTGCCGTGGAACAGCGTCGCAGCAGCGAGGATGCCGGCTGCGTCGGTCTCGGGAAGCGTCATGTGGTCGAAGTAGCTGTGGGTGTGCGACGACTGGAGAACGTCTCCTCCCGGAGTCACGAACGCGGCATCCTCGTGCTGGGAGTGGAAGTACTCGTCGAACGTGTACTGGATGCCGTCGTTGGGCTCGTCGTCCGGGTTGTTGAGGTCCAGAAGCTGGATGCCGAAGGCCTCCGCGATCTTCGGGTCCGTCGCGGTGGAGTGATGGATGATGATGCCGGAGAACAGCGGGTTGTTCCCCTCCTGGAGCTTGTGGTCCCAGGAGCAGGCATGGTCCTGAACGTAGTCCGGGTTCATCAGGATGAAGTCCGCAAGCTCGAGACCAAGGGCCGTTGCCCCGGCCTGGACCGACGGGTTGTCGAACAGCCGGGAAAGACGGGCGCCTGCAAGCACTCCGTTGCTCGTGTACCAGCGTACGATGCGGTTCTCCGAGGCCAGGTTCTCGACGTCGTTCTCCATGACGTACCGGCAAAGGAGGCACCCCATGGAGTGGCAGGCGAGGTTGACGTGCGTGGCTCCAGAGACGTCGAGCTTGTGCCGGATGAACTTGGCGACCACGAGCCCGTAGCGCTGGAGCCCGAGCGGCCCGCCGCTGTACGGGTACTGCTCGATCTCCTCGATGTCCTCGGGCGTCAGCCAGTCAGCGGGTACCCCGCCATAGTACTCGACCGCGGTGAACTGGTCGGGTGCGGTCTTCCCTTCCGGCGTGTCGCCGCAGGGTCTCGTGACCCCGAACGCGGGAACGAGCTCGAGCACGCCGCTGCAGCCCTTCTCCTTGCCGTAGATCTCCCCTCCCATCTCGTCCGGGGACTTGTTGTAGAACCCGTGGACCCAGACCGAGATCGTCGTGTCGTTGTCGTACTCCTTGGTCCCAGTCAGGGTCGGCGGGCTTCCGCAATCCGCGGGGCACGTGCCTGCATTCTCGCAGGGGCCGCACGTGCCGTCGTCGCAGTCCTTCCATCGGTCCGGGTCGAGCACCGGGCCGATGCAGAGGCCCGCCAGGCAGATGCCGTCCGGGCAGGTGCCCTTGGGGTCCTTGTCGTCGCACCCGTAGTCGAACGGCTCCGGAGCGGGGCAGTCTGCCTGCACGACATCCGTGGCACCGTCTCCCGCAACCCCGTCCCCTTTCCCGTCTCCGCCCTTTCCGCCGTCTTCCCCGTTTCCCCCCTCGCCCGCGTCCGCACCCGTTGTCCCGTCCGTCGGCCCGGTCTTGCCGTCACCTGCGTCCGCAGTGTCCGCTACCCCCGACGCGTCGGTCGCATCCGGAGTCAGGGGGTGGTCCCCGGCCGCGTCTGGGAAGGCTCCGTCCTTGCCCACGCTTCCTGCGTCCGTGCCGCCTCCCGTGTCATCCGTGCCTCGTCCCGAGTCATCCCCCAGCATTCCGCCCGGCGGTTTCCCCGAGTCCGCGCAGGCAGCGCACAGGAACGCCACGGTCAACGCGAGGCATGCCCTGGCCGTCACAGCACACATGTTTCCTCCGCAGGCAACGGCCACATCCTACAGCAAGGCGAGCGTTCCGACAAAGGGGACGCAGACGATGCCTCCCGCATCTTGCCGTCCCTCATGCCCGGCTGGCGCGCCACAGCAGGCCCCACAGGAGGAGGACCAGCAGCAGCAGCGGGAGCACGGGCGGCCGCGGAGCATGCCGCGCTCCCGCTGTGCAGCCGTCTGAGGTTGCGCTGTGCGGCGTCCCCTGGATGTCAGGTGCTCCCTGGTCAGCGGCTTCCGGCAAGCCTGCCACCGTCTCCGGCAGGCCTGGTGCCGCGATGTCGGCCGCGGTCGAATCCGCGGAGTCCGCGGTGTCCCATGCGTCCTCCTGCTGCTCGACCACGGGTTCGAGGGAACCCTCGCAGCGGGGCTCCGGGTCCGGAGCCGTGGTTCCCGGGACGCACTCGAGCGCATCCGGGTACAGGGCCAGCATGGCGCGAGCGACGTCGGGCACCTGGGGCAGCGTGGCCAGGCTCTTGTCGATGAGGGCCTGGTTTGCTTCCAGGGTGTAGGGCTCGAACGCGGCGCCCGCGTCCCCGGCTGTCGGATGATCGATGTCCAGGATGTACCTTCCAGAGGAACAGTCTGGCTGGAAGTCGGCCAGTGAAACGGTCTTTACGGCCGGGCTGGCCAGGGTCCGGAAGTGTGCGGTGCGGGTCTCGAGGTCGTACACGATGTTCCACTTGCTGAAGTCGCCCTGGGACACGCTGTCGGTGATGGTGAACGCTGCGTCCGGTATGGTGCCGCCGGCCTTCTCCACCGACAGGGCGGACGCGATGACGAACCGGTCGAGGGACCCGGTCGTGTCCGGAATGGTCAGGTCGCCGCCGAAGCCCTGGAACTGCTCCAGGTATCCGACGCTGTCCTGGTACGTGCTGTTGGTGAGGGTCGGCGCGGGCATCGAATCCCCGGTGGAGACCACCATCTTCCCGTCGAGGAACTCGATGGCCGCGCAGTCTCCGGTCGCGTCGCACGCGAGGTAGTGGACGTGTGCGTAGACCGAGCTGATGCGGATCGCGGCCGCTCCCTGCACGAGGTCGTCCACGAGGGAGTACCTGTCCAGCGCATACTGGATGAACTGCAGCTCGTTGACCGCGGGGCGATCGTCCGGCGGCGGGTACTGGGTCTGTCCGAGCACCATCACCTCCACGGCCAGCCCCGCATCGTTCATCCCGCCGTTGGGCATCTCGCATCCGTACTGGTCGAAGGTGATGCTGGCGTGCTCGGACAGCCATTGGGCCGGCGTGTCGGTGGGGCCCAGGGTCAGACCGGTCTTCTTCAGCCCCACGGGGTTGAACACGACCAGGCCATACCCGATGCTCCAGTCGTAGCTCTTGCCCATGACGTACCGCGCGGGAGTGCCTGTCCGGAAGCCGGTGCAGGCCCGCGCTCCGGAGCCAGGCGCTGAAAGAACGGCTGTGAGCAGCGCGACGGCCCACAGCGCACCGGCAATCGGTCTCGGTCCAGGCATCGGCACCTCCGCAGCGGATCCCGCCTCCCCCCCGTGCCGGCCAGCATACCACGTTTGCCGGGTTGGCGACCATCCCCCGGCCGGTGAGAAGAGGCCGTGCAAGAGGCCCGCCCGCCTCCGCTCGAAGATCACGACGTAGCCTTACCTGGGCGGGCACAGATGTCCTCGCCGGACGTGCCCGGCACCGGCTGATGTGGCAATGCGCTGGAGGGCGAAGTCGGACAACGTGCGGGTCGAACCACAGGCTCTGGATCTCGCGATGTCCTGGGCTCGACATGGCCGCACCAGCATGAACCCGCGCACCCGGAGAGGTAGATTCTGTCGTCCTTCACATCGGCACCGCTTCTGCAACGATGCGATCCCGCAGCGCGTGGTGCAGGCTTCCCACGGTGACGGCATCCACCTTCCATCCAAGAAGGTCCTCCTCAGCCCGTAGCTCCCGAAGTCTTTCGGCAAGGCCCATTCACCCCCCAGCGGGTCATCATCATGGCACACGGGCCGGGAGTTCTCAAAGTCCGTGAGCTTCCCGGCTTCCTGGCTTCCTTGGCTCTGTGTGCTGATTCCACTGGAGAAGGAACGTGTTCATCGTCGGCATCGGTGGGTGGCCTACTGCGCGCAGTTCTGGACGTCCACCGGCACACCGCCGGGCTCGCAGTACAACTCCTGCACCAGCTTCGTTACCGTAAGGCCAAACACGTCGAACGCGCAACAGACGTATCCTTCGCAGTCCTGGGGCGGACCGGCCACGGTCCCCGAGTAACTCTTCTCGCAAGCGTACTTGTCGGTCACTACCGGCACCCCAGCCCAGGTCCCCACGCAGCATACCTCCTCGCACTCGGCCGGGGCCAGGTACCACTCCGTGAAGTCGCACCACGACTTGGGGAGTACTCCCATGAAACTATCGCCATTCCACATGCCTTCGCAACACGCGGTCTGGGAGCATAGTGCCGGGCCATACTGGTCCGGGTTCCCTCCCATGGTGCAGGCCCAAAGGCTGGTCAGGATTGCGGTACTGGCGCCCGCATCATCGTAATCGATGCAGCACACGGGGTCGCAGGACCACGTGTCGGTCTGGACATAGCCCTGGGCACAAACGGATTTCGGGATGAAGCCTGCAAAAGAGATCTCCGAGGCCGACGAAGCGCAGCAGACGATATCCTCGCACTCGGAGGCATCTCCAGCAACGAGACCGCCGGCGACCGCGCACTGCTCTTCCTGCTTCACCGCGCTTTCGGGCTGGTCGTTCCCGTCAAGAGTGATGCAGCAGATCGGTTCTTGCGCTGGGATTACCGGTCCTCCATCGCTGAAGTGCGCAACCTCGGCCACGACCACGTTGTTCTGCGTGTCGACCGTCCCCGGAAGGGGCTCGAAGTGCCCGTTCTCGTCGGTCCAGACCATCACCACCGCTGCCTCCTGGCTGCCCTGCAGCGCGGCGTCGTACGGGAGAACGACCGTGACCGGTTTGGCAAACACCAGACCGACGGGTGCAAACGAATGGAAGGCGCCCGCCGGAAGGTAGTCCGGATCGAGCAGCGCCTCGGTCGGTCCGACAGTGATCTCGATGTCCGCGGGCAGCGCACCGGCAGGGACCGTCAGCGAACCCCCGCCGGGAATGCTGACGCTGGCCCCTTCCGGTCCGACAACCGCGACAACGACGTCAGGGCCAGCCGCAACGACATCCTCGGGCCAATCCGCTGGCGCATCCGTCACTGCCTCTTCCGGACCCTCAGAATTCGATTCGGCGGACAGGTCCACAGCGGTCTCGCTGCCTGTCGCTTCGCGGGTGCCTCCTGGGACATCGGCGACCGTGTCCCCCGTGGAGTCCTGGCCCGGGCCATCGTGCGGCTGGATATCCGCTCTCGACCGATCGAGGAGTTCAGGGCTCCCGTCATGAAGGAGCCCGTCTCCTTCGGAGATACCACTCCCTGCACACGCGACCGCCAGCAGCACGACGCATACACAGCCAGGCAGGAGCTTCACGATAGCCCTCCTTGGTCTTGCGGCCTCTGTTGGTCGAGCACTGCCCATGACGGCCTTACTATAAGTTAGGCCCCCGGGAATGTCCAGTCGGCAACGCGTTGATCTACTCGGACGTCCGGCCGTTCTGGCCGGGCAAGGGCAACCCGTTGAACGGCTCCATCGAGCAAGGCCCCATGTACATCGTGTGCGCTCTCCTGCTGATTCCGGCTGGCGTGCTCTGGTGGCG